>ENA-UPSB01000589-UPSB01000589.1-bioreactor-metagenome-genome-assembly--contig:-NODE-589-length-57895-cov-16.451746_pt1 | contig 57895 bp, 59 predicted proteins | sample MGYA00238182_ERZ773286 | MGnify/ENA primary metagenome ERZ773286 (study PRJEB29026, sample SAMN07631240) | bioreactor metagenome | isolation source: Switchgrass digestor | place: USA: Dartmouth...
CAGATATTGTAACTCCGCCTTCAGACGGTGGCGGCGGCTATTCAGAGCCTGTCAAAGTGCCCGCCTGGGAGGATTTTGCCGACACTTCTTGGTACGCTGATCCTTCTGCAACCTCGTTTACAATTACAGATGCAGCTGACTTGGCAGGTCTGGCGGTGCTTGTAAATAACGGCAACAGCTTTGACGGAAAAACTGTAACGTTATCCGATGATATTGATTTACAAGATATCGCCTGGGTACCAATCGGAACGGCAGGTAAACCATTTAAGGGCAGTTTTGACGGCAACGGCAATAAAATCTCTAATCTCTATATCAGGAAAAACACTGGCTACAATGGTTTGTTCGGGAATTCAGATACCGGGAAGTTAGAAAACGTTACGTTGGAAAATGTCAATATTCAAATCAGCACCCCGGATACAACAAACTATGCATACACAGGTGCCTTGGCAGGAAAAGCGCAATTTGTTAACAACGTAACCGTTACCGGCTCGATCAATATTGAAGTAACCGGCGGCGGGAGATATGTGGGCGGTATCGTCGGGCATTTGTATAACGGATCCATGTCCGGATGCGAGATAAGCGGCACGAACGGAATGGGTTTCATAAGTGCCAAGTATGATGTTGCCGCACTTGCCGGATACGTGTACTATGGAACGTCCATCAAAGATTCACGAGTAAATAACATAAGAATCAATGGTTACCTTGGAGTAGGTGGCGTAAGCGGAAGAATTCAGAATGAATATGGCACCTATCTATTGGAAAACATCAACATTGATACCGTAATCCTCGGGAAATTCAATGAAGCGGCAGAGTCCTCTTGTGTAGGCGGATTCCTGGGCTACCCCTATCAATGGATTACAGTAACAATAAAGGATAGCCATTTGAAAGATGTAAAAATAGAAAGCAGCCATAGTCACAATGGATTATTCTATGGTCGGTATCTTACCGACCCGGATAGGAGCAGAAAGTGTATCCTTGAAAATGTAACTTATTCGGGTGATTGCACAACGGAGTCAGGTGGATATAGCTATCTTATCGATGCCGTTGGTATGAAAAGCGGAGATACGGTAACATACTACAGCTCGATTCAATATGTCATCGATGCGGTTTCTCCGGGAGATACAGTCCTGGTAACCGCCGGGACATTTGATGAAAACGTCACCATCGACAAATCCATTAAGCTGCACGGGGCGAATGCCGGAGTAAATCCGAACAACCCGGATTGGACGCCGGCGGCGCGGAAAGCCGAGACGGTGTTTACCGGCTTCATTGTCGCCAATGCAAAAGTTCAGGAGATTGAAATAGACGGCTTCAAATTCACCAAAGGCAGCGGCGGCACGGGCGGCGTTTTGGATTTCCGGGCGGGAGGATACGGTAAGGTAAAGGTATCAAACTGCATTGCCGAAGATACCTATGCCGACAGCGCTCACGGCGGCAGCGGATTTTTGTATGTAACGAATCACGCTTCAGGCGGCCAGAGGACCGGAACCGTGGAGCTTGTGAACAACAGGCTTGTTGACACGCACGGGTCCAATACCGCCGGCACGTCGGGTGTCCTCATATGGAATACGGACAACGTCAGGGCAAACGGCAACTACTTCTCCAGGACCGATGAAACGACGGGAATGACCAGCAACGCCGCGCTGAATCTTGTGGGGCAAGATGGCATTATGGAGATACAAGACAACTATTTTGACGACCTGATTATCAAATTAGACGGCACCAACTTTGCCGCTGATGCAATCAAGGGAAATACTTTCACGGGCAGGGCCTGGAAATCCAACATTCTGGAGTTTACGACTTTAAGAACATTGGAAGAGATTGAGTTTTTGAAGGAAAACAACACCTATTCGCCTGAAGGACTCGGGTATATTGCCTATGGCAGACCTGCTCGAATTGGAAACAATGCCTATGCCACAATTTATGATGCGGTCAGTGCGGCGCAGCCCGGCGATACTGTCTTGGTCTCTCCTGGCATACACGAATTAACCTCCACGCTGAACATTCACAAAAGCATTACGGTTCAGGGGATGGACAAGGAAAAGGTGGTTTTAAAGGGCTCGCGAGACATAGAGACCACTGTTCATCTGGCAAACGGGGCAACCTTAAAGAATCTGACCGTGACAAGAGATAACGAAGGCGATTGGGCCACCAACAAAAACATGAATTTAGTTGCGTTTGGCCACAACCTGAGCGCCGTAACGACGGTGGAAGACTGTATTATCAAGTATGGCAGAAACGGCGTCCTCCTTAACGACACGGCGAATGCTGTTATCAGGGGCAACCTGATTGATAACAACAGGACCGGTATTCAAATGCAAAACCAGGTTAACGCAGTTGTGGAGGGCAATACCATTACCAACAACCATACGATTGGTGTGTTGCTGCAAGACCTTAACGGGGGCAGCGCTCATGGGGTCCCGACTTTTACCGGCAATACCATTCAGGATAACTGGTACTCGGATTTTGAAAACAGGTGGAATAGCGAATATGTTGTGGACCTGAACGGTAACACCTTCACCGATTCTACATACAAAATCGCAACTAGTTCGGGAGAACCGGGATATGACAAACTTCACCCCGTTGAGCTGGGAGGAAACGCCACCAGACCCACCGAAAGAGTGACGTTCGTCATGGCGATTGAAACGAATATCCGCTTCAGCGGTCTTGAGTAAAGAAATCTTCTTAGTGAGCTTGCTCCGAAAACCTAGATACTCTCCCCGGGAGCGCAAATCGTCTGCGCTCCCGGGGTTTCCTTTTTTTACTGAAACGGTTGGAAAATCGGTGTTTGCATGTGTGTTTGTTCTCCTCAAGTCATTAAAACCGATATCGGAGAAATATGGCGACAAGAAGCGGTAGTCTTAACCACCTGCTAAAAGTAGATCACTTTTGATGTAAAGGGGGTGCGGACACCCTCTTTCCTTTGCCTGGTAAAAAACTGACAATAAAGCTGTTATGTAAAAAAACACCTGAGCCTGCACTGCAGTCTCAGGTGCCTTAATATTACCGTATGGCTACTTATCAATCATCTCAATCAGCCCGCGGGTTTCGATGACCGGCTCGACAAAGAGAATGCCCCTGCCGCTCTCGTTGAGTTTAAGCTGCTCGGTCAGGGCGTCGACCACCCTGTCTACCAGGGCGTCCGGCAGCAGGATAATCACAAGCTCCTTTTCCGGGTCGATTTCAATTCCGAACAGCTTTGTGCCTATCTCCGCGCCCGCGCCGCGCCCGTGCAGGATTGTGCCGCCCCGGGCGCCCGCCTTGCGGGCAATGTCCATTACCTCGCCCGACACGCCGCGGTCGACTATTACCGTAAGTTTCTTGAACATGCTCTGTCCCTCCAGATATTGAGCAGAGTCCGCGCCTTGCCCGTCTTTTGCTTTTTGTACCGGAAACCCTACTGCCTTTAAGATATGGGAAGTATAGGCTATGCCATGGCCGGGCTTTGAGAGATGCAGCTCTTTGTCAATACAATCGAGAATTTCGCGTGCGTTTTCGCTTTTGAGCAGAAAATGGAAAATATCCCTTCTCTGGCTCTTTATGCCGAATATGTTGAGAACCGCGTTGCCTACCGTTCCTCTCCCGAGCAGTATCATCCCGAAGCACAGGCCCTTCTCCCTGATGAGGCGGTTGCACTTGTGGCTTTGGTTTTCGCCGAGAATAAGAGTGAGCAGCTGAAAACCGGTTTTTCGTTCACTGTTTAAACTGTCCATTTGTACCTCCGGTGTTGGAAACCTTAACTTTCGATGCCCTGCGCATCTGAAGCTGGTAGAGAGCGCCCAGGACCTCAAGCGCGACAATCGGCATCATAGCAACTATGGCAATCATGCCAAAGCCGTCCGCCACCAAATCAGCCGTGGGAACCTGGTCGGCTATTCCCTGAACGAAGGCCAGGGAGAAGGTCGCGGTCATCGGGCCGGAAGCGACGCCGCCGGCGTCAAAGGCCATGCCGACAAACAGCTCGGGCACGAAGAAGGATAGAATGACTGCTATTCCGAAACCGGGCAGCAGATACATCCAGAGTTTGAGGTTCGGCATGAGGATTCGCAAAGCAGCCATAAATATGGAAAGTCCGACCGATACGGACAAGAAGACGAGGACCAGAATGCGGTTGACGTATCCGCCCGTTACGTCTTCAACCTGATGGGTCAAAACGTGGACGGCGGGCTCGGCGAGCACGGTCGTAAGGCCGAGCAGAAGCGCCACAAGCAGGGCGGGGAGCTTGGATTCCATAGAGGCAAGCTGTATTCCAATCTCCGTGCCGACCGCCATGAAGCCGCCGTTTACGCCGAGCAGGAAAATTACAAGGCCAAGGTATGTGAGCACAAGTCCGCGCGAGATGTCGATTATCATGGAGCTTTTCTGCTTCAGGACGAATATCTGAAACAGTATGTATCCCGCGACGATCGGCAGAATCGACAGTAGCGCGTCCCAGGCGGTGGGCAGTATCCTCGAGCCGTATATATCAATAAGCCTCGAACCGTTGATGGCCTGCTCGGGCAGGGCGCCGCTCAGTTTGCCTATCCCGAAGATGAGACCCGTAATCAGGACGCCCAGAATCGCGCCCGCGGAAGAGATGCCGACCAGGCCGAAGCTGTCCGCCTCGCCGGACTTGCTATCCGCCTTCAGCGCCGAAATACCGCCCGCCAGGGCGAGCATAAAGGGGACGGTCACGGCGCCCGTTGTAGCGCCCGAGGCGTCGAAAGCGATGGCGATTAAATCGAACGAGGAGAAGAAAGACAGAATCAATATCAGTCCGTAGGCAGCGGCAAAGACATATTTAAGCTTTACGCCTTTTAGTATGCGCAGCATTCCCAATGTCATCATAACCGCGATGCCGATTGATACGACAACCACCAATAATATATGCCCGAGTTGACCCGAGGTCACGCTGTCCACCTGGCGGGCGAGGATGTGAAGGTCGGGTTCCGCGTAGGAGATGAAGAAACCCAGAACGAGGCAAATCGTAGTTACTATGGTATAGCTCTTTAAGTGAATAAGGGCGCCTCCTATGTCGTGGCCGATAGGCTCCAGGCCCTGATCTATGCCGAACAGGAACACCGTCAGGCCGATTATGACAAGCGCCGAGCCAAGCAGGAAGGCGTGCATTAAAGAGGAGTCAATTGGACATATGGTGAAATGCAGTATCAATACGATGCCCGTGATTGGGAGCACCGAGGTCAGAACTTCTTTGAATTTGCTTTTTAACGCATCCAAGTCAACACCTCTTTACTATAGAAATTCAAAAATGTCAAGCATATTAATTATAATTCCATTTTATTAGAATTGCAAATTAAATTATAGTAAATTTTTTGGTTTTTCCACAGTTTTGCAAGAGCAGGCAGCTTTTGATTTTATATGCGGGCAATATCCCTTGTATAAACTGGTTATAAATGGACAACATACACACATGCAGACTTAAGCGTTTTGCGGTTACCCCGAAAGGCGGGTTCCGGTCGGGTGTTTCCCGCTTTTTCGCGCAATTGGGTCGGCATTTAGCGCCTGCTAGCTTTCCTGAAGCCCGCCGGGAGGCTGGAGGCATACGGACAGACGTTTTATCGTGCAAGGATGCGATTCCGTCGTGTCCTTGTTTTAGTATAGTGAAAATATGTCCGCTTTTCTATGGAGGGAATGCGCTTTGAGATATGCAATCGGCCAAAGCTTGCCGCGTAAGGAATCCTGGGACAAGGTGAGCGGGAGGGCAAAGTACACGGCGGATCTCCCCGCGACCGGGACCCTCTTTGCCCGGCTGCTCACAAGCCCCTACGCTCATGCCCGAATCCTAAAAATCGACACGAGCAGGGCCGAGGCGATTGAGGGCGTGAAAGCGGTCATAACGGGCAGCGACTGTCCCTGGCTGTTTGGGATAATGCTTCGCGACAGGCCGGCGCTTGCCCTGGACAGGGTCCGCTATGCGGGAGAGCCCGTGGCGATGGTTGTAGCGGCGGACGAGGCGACGGCGGAACTCGGCGTCAGGGCCATTTCGGTGGAGTACGAGCCCCTGCCTTTTGTCATAAGGCCCTCCGAGGCCCTGGCCGAGGGGGCCGTGCTGCTGCACCCCCAGAGTGCCTCTTATCAGACGGCTGTGGATGAAGTCTACCCCGAGGCAGGGACAAACATTGCAAGCCGCTACATGATAAGAAAGGGCGATGTTAAGACCGCCTTTTCAAGCTGCGAAGTCGTGATAGGGGCGCGCTTCTTCCTGCCGCCTTCGGACCACTTTGCGATGGAAGTCCGCTGCGCCGAGGCGGCGATTACGGCTGACGGGACCGTCCTCATCACGACCTCGTCCCAGAGCCCTTATTCGGTGCGCCAGCAGCTTTCCGATGTCTTCAACATACCCGCCGGCAAAATTCGGGTCAGCGTGCCCTTCGTCGGAGGAGGATTCGGGGGAAAGTCCTCGGTTATGCTTGAGATTCTGGCATACATCGCGTCCAAAATGGTGGGCGGCAAGCCTGTGCGCCTTATAATTACGAGGGAGCAGGATATGGAGACCGCACCCTGCAGAATCGGGCTGGAAGCCGACATCAGGCTCGGCGCTCTGAGGGACGGCACCATTCTCGCCGCCGAAATCACCTATCTTGTGGACTGCGGGGCCTACTCCGACATAGCTCCGAACATGGCTAGGGCGATTGCCGTCGACTGCACCGGACCCTACAGCATCCCGAATGTCAGCTGCGACTCCCTCTGCGTCTACACGAACCACACTTTTGCCACGGCCTATAGGAGCTTCGCCCACGAGTCGCAGACCTTTTGCATAGAGCGAGCGATGGACATGCTCGCCCGCGAGTGCGGCATGGACCCGCTTGAGCTGCGCTATAAAAACGCCATCCGCAGCGGCAATTTGACGCCCTCGCAGGTGCTCTGCACGCCGGGCATCATAGGGGATTTGCCTCAGTGCATTGAAAAGGTCAGGCAGCTTTCAAACTGGAACGGCGGAAAGGCGGTGGCCGCAGGTCCGAACAAGGTCCGCGCCATGGGGGTATCCTGCTTCTGGAAGACCGAAAACCCGCCGACCGACGCCATCTCGGGCGCGCTTGTCACCTTCAACCCCGACGGGAGCCTCAATCTGAACACCGGCGTGGCCGAGATAGGCTCCGGCGGAAAGACCCACCTTGCCCAGATTCTGGCCGAAACGCTGAGGATTGACCCGGGTCAGGTCCACGTAATCTCGCAGGTGGACACGGCTCTAAATCCAGAGCACTGGAAAACCGTGGCGAGCTTTACGGAATACTTGGCGGGGAACGCCGTCTACAGGGCTGCGCAGGATATCTTGAACCAGCTTCGCGCAAACGGCGCGGAGGCCTTCAAATGCAGCCCCGACGAAATCGAGGTCGAAAACGGCCGGGTCTACATGAGGTCCAATCCCTCCTCGTACATCGAATTTAAGGATATAGTCGGCGGCTATAAGGCGCAGGACGGCTCCTCTCTGGGCGAACCGGTATTGGGCAGAGGAGGATTTATGCTGAAGGGGCTCACGGCGCTCGATAGGGCAACGGGGCGGGGCAAAACAGGCCCGGCCTGGACTGTCGGGGCTCAGGTCGTCGAGATTGAGGCGGACCTGAAAGACTTTACCTACCGAATCCTCTCCGCCTCGAGCGCCATCGACGTCGGGGCGGTAATAAACCCCGAGCTGATGCGCTCGGTGGTGGCGGGCGGCATGGCGATGGGGATGAGCATGGCAAGCCGCGAAGCCTTCTTTTACGACGAGAAAGGGGTGCTCAGGACGCCAAACCTGCGGACCTACAAGCTCATGCACATAGGGCAGGAGCCGGACTACAGGGTCGCTTTCGTCGAGACCCCCGAGGAGGGCTCCCCCTACGGAGTCAGGCCCTACTCCGAGCATGGGATTATCGGGATTCCGGCGGCGCTTGCAAACGCCCTCTCCGCCGCCTTCGGGCGGGAAATTACTTCCCTGCCGCTCACGCCTGAGATGCTTTGGAGGCTTTCGATGGAGGGACTGAAGTGATTCCTGTAAACTTTGTTTATATGCGCCCCGACTGCCTGAGCGAGGCCGCAGTCGCCTTTGCCCGGATGCAGAAGGAGGGGAGAGCGCCCTTCTATTACGGCGGCGGGAGCGAGATTATCACGATGTCGCGCGCAGGGAGCATAAGCCCCGGCGCAGTCATCGACATAAAAGGAATCCCGGAGTGCAACGCGCTTGAGCTGACTGAGGATAAGCTGATTGTCGGGGCGGCTCTCACGCTCAATACGATAAAGGAAAGCAGGCTCTTCCCGCTGCTGGGGACAGCCTGCGGCAGGGTTGCCGACCACACGAACCAGTGCAGAATCACCCTCGGCGGGAACTTATGCGGGACGGTTATCTACAGGGAAACGAGCCTGCCTATGATGCTCTGCGACGCCGAACTGCTGCTCTACGGTCCGGAGGGGGCTAGAATTTGCCCCTTCAACTCGATTTTTAACCGCAGGATGCAGCTTAAAGAGGGCGAGCTTGTGGTCCAGCTGCATGTTCCCGCCTGGGCGCTTAACCTGCCGTATATACACGTAAAGAAAACCGCCAATGAGAAAATCGACTACCCGCTTGTGAACCTCACGGCGCTGCGGAAAGGGGAGGAGATACGCGTCGCCTTTTCCGGTCTTGCCCCTTATCCTTTCCGCTGCCCCAAGGTGGAGCGCATATTGAACGACAGGCTGCTTTCGCCCAAGGCGCGTATAAACTTGGTGCTGTCTATACTCTCGAAGCAGGCGCAAACGAACTACGAGGGTTCGAGCGCCTACAGGATGTTCGTGCTGAGAAACATCCTCGAAGGGCTGCTTGAGGAGTGGAAATGATGCTGTGTTACGAGGGAAAAACAGTTATAGAGCTAGACGTCAACGGCGAGAAAAGGAGCGTGACCGTCAGGCCGTCGGATGTGCTGCTCGATGTCCTGCGGGAACAGCTCGGACTCACCGGAGCCAAACCCGGCTGCAAGAACGGCGACTGCGGCGCCTGCACCGTTGTGATGGACGGGCTGCCCGTAAAGTCCTGCCTGGTGCTCGCGGTCGAGGCTGTCGGGCACCCGATACTGACCGTCGAGGGTCTTGACGCTGGCTCGCCGCTTCAGGGGGCCTTCATTGCAAAGAGCGCCTTCCAGTGCGGCTACTGCACCTCCGGCTTTCTGATGGTTTGCCACGCCATGCTGAGCAAGTACCCGAACCCTGAGGAATATATCATGGAGGAATGGCTCCAGTCGAACATCTGCCGCTGCACGAGCTATCAGGAGATTAGAGAGGCGGTCAAATCGGTTGTACAGGGCTAGTCTACCGCCCGCGGTTTTGAATGAGGCAGCAGGAGCTTATCCTCCCCCCGTTCGCCATGCAAATATGATGCTTACCGAGTGCTTAACGAAGAAAAACCGTCATAAAATTAATCTTCCCTCGTAAATATAGGCGAGGGGGAGATTTTATGAACAACGACATTCGGAGAGAGGACGCGGCGGGCGGACTGATACGGACGGTTTTGCTCTGGGGCTCGCTGTGGGGGATTTTCGAGTCCACCGTCGGATATCTGCTCCATCTGCTGCCCGTAAGCCTCGGCTGGCTTGTCTGGTATCCCGTTGCCTGCTTTTTTATGGCGATGACATATGAAAGGGCGCGAAGGCCTGCCGCAATTCTCTGTGTCGGCCTGCTTGCCGCCTGCATTAAGCTCTTGGACCTCTTTCTTCCCGTGAGGATTGATATGGTGCTCAACCCAGCCGTGTCGATAGTTTTCGAGGCGCTTGCGATGTTCTGCGTTGTCAGTGCTGTCGGCAGGCTCGGGGAAGAGAGGAGGAAAAAGCCGCTTGTAATAAAGGCGCTCGCGGTAATCTCGATGAACACGGGCTGGAGGGTTCTCTACATCCTGTATCTTCTGCTGCTTGTGCCGGATTGGATGCGCGAGATATCCGTCATAAGCAGCGCACGGCAGCTCACGAGGCATCTGGTTGTAGGCAATCTTGCAACAAGCGCGCTTATCTATCCGGCCTGCCTTTACTTAGACCGGCTGCTGGGCTTGATAAATAAAATATCAGTCTTCCGGCTGCCGGAGCAGGGCTCGGCCTTGAAAAAACTGGCCGTACCCTGCCTGCTCGCTCTCAATATCCTGCTCCAGATTCTGCTGTGAGCCAGGGAAGGCGTACCAGTAAAGGACGATGCGCGGGCGGTTTTTCAAATGCGCCCGGCGCTTAATAGAATGGCGGGCGATGCTCCCATCGCCCGCCTTTGTGCACCTTATAATACCGAGAGAATTTTCCAATGTTCATGAAGCCCTTTCCGGAGAAAGCCGGTGTCCGAAGCCCATTCGGCCGACTCACCGCTCCGCCGGGGCCGTCATTTCCTTTATGACCATCGGCACGAGATGCTCGGCGTTCATGTAGAAGGCCCGGAGGGGCTGAATATCCTCAAGCTCTCCGTTGTAATAGACCTCTCTGTAATGCTCTATAATCTCCTCCTCGGTTTTGCCCTGCAGATGGTCGCTTACAATCAGGTCCTTAAGCGACTCGGCGGCTTTGAGGGCGCGTTTTATAAACTCTGCGCAGTCCTTTCCGCGCAGCGGGCCGAAGTGCGGGATAAAGAGGTTTTCTATATCGAGCCTCAGCAGGCGCTCGATATAGCTTACGGAGCTTATATAACTCACAAGGAAGCCGGGGGCGATGCTGAAGCCGTCGGCGCTCGCGCCCAGCGTTTCGCAGGAGATAAGCGTTTTGTTCTGGGGAATATAGAAGGAAAGGCAGCATTTCGTATGGCCCGGCGCTTCCAGCACGCGCAGGCTGACGTCTCCCAAATCGATTTCCTCGCCCTCGCGAACGACTACGTCGACGCTAAGGTTGCCGAGCTCATCCCCGCTGAACCTCGCGCCGTAGTGCCCGGCGGCGCTTGCGTTCAGCTCGCCGATTACGGAGAGGGCCGAGGGCTTGGAGAGGATTTTGGCCGCGTACTCGCTCGCCGCAACCTTTAGGTTTTTGTAGGCCAGGCGGCAGCGTCCGCTGCCCGAGGCGTGGTCGTAGTGCGAGTGCGTAAGGAGTATATAGTCAAGCTGTCTGTCGCCGAGGACAGCCTTTATGTTTTCGAGCATCTCGTCCGCGCAGAATGCAAAGCCGGAGTCCACGAGCGCCGCCTTCTGCTTCGTTGTGAGTAGAAGGGCAGAGCCTCCGGGCAGCGGGCTTACCCTGCTTACGCGCATAAGCTCGTCCCGATAATAGTCGCTTACCGTTCTGTTTCTATCCATAGCCGCTCCTTCTGATATCTATATTCTGGGTCCGGCGCCCTGCCCAAATCAGCCTGGCGCGCTTATGTATAAGGCAATTACACCATAAAGCCGCGCGAAATTCAAGGTGCTGTTTTTATTCGTGGAAATATTTGTATATATATTACTTTTTCTGATGGCAATTATTGCATATTAATGGTATAATCATAAAAGCAGGAGCGTTTTCAAAAAATAATTTGCCGAAAGAGGTGTGTGCCTTGGCGCTTGAGAGGACCTTTGTCATGCTGAAACCGGATTGCCTAAAAAGAGGCCTGGTCGGAGAGGTAATCTCCAGAATCGAGAAGAAAGGCTACAGAATCGCCGATATAAAAATGGCAAGGCTCGACGAGGCCTTTGTCCGCGAGCAGTATTCCCACCTTACAGGCCGCAGCTTTTTCCCCGAACTCCTTGAGTATATGACCTCGGGTCCGGTAATCGGACTGGTGGTGGAAGGGGAAAACGCCGTCGGCATAATGAGAAAGCTGATAGGCGCGACCAGGGTCGCGGAGGCCGAGCCCGGGACGATAAGAGGCGACTTTGCTTTCACCGACACCGAGAACGTCGTTCACGGCTCGGATTCACCCGAGAACGCCGAAATAGAAATCAACCGCTTTTTCCGGAATAAAGTGCCGAGCACAGTATAATTTAACCGTGGAGTCTCAAAGCGAGACTCCACGGTTTTTCGCTGTCAATTGAGTTTTGCGCTTGGCAAGCCCGAGTCAGGCCGTCATCTCGAGGGCGGCTCGGGTGCGCCTGTATACATTGTAGAGCTTGTCGTAATTCGGGTTTCCGACCGTGTCCATCAGATAAGCCTCTTCGTCCGCGTCCTCGGTCCTGTTTTGATTCAGCAGCCGTATAAAGGTCTCGGCCCGGTGCCTTCCGAAGCCGTGTCCGTAGTAATAGCCGCCGCCCAGGTCTATGACGTTTTCGCCCTGCAGCTCGGGCGTCGCGGGGTCGACGTCGGGGTTTTTAAAGTAGCGGCGGTCGCCGGGCAGGAAGATTTTCGCCTTGCTCATAAAACCGACCTCCCGCAGCAGGGGCTCTATGCGGTGCCAGTTCATAAGATAGATTCCGGTGAAGGTGTCGTCGAAGGCCTCGTCTCCGAAAACCTCGAGCAGGGCCTTGTAGTATACTATCAGCATCGCGGTGGCGCACTCTGTGCCGTACTTGTGGCTGTTTTTGTATATGTCCCTTATCGCCTCCGAGGGTCTGACGCTCGCTTTGAGCGCGAAGCCGCCGTCCGGCATCCTGTCCCAGTAGTCCTTGTTGCAGAAGGACTCGCGAAAAACCTTGAAGGCAAGGCGGCTTCGATTCAGCGCCTCGGCGGCCCTCACGATTTCGCTGCGGAGCTTGAGCTCAAAGTCGAGCCGCTCCTCGGATGAGAAGTTGTGCCTGCCCTCGTCGGAGAGCAGTATGCGCAGAATCTTGCTCTCGGTGGTGTTCTCCGGGTATAGTCTCATGAGCACGGCAGTGTCGGCGGGCTCGTTGTTAATCAGAATCATGCAAATTCCCCTCTTTCCGACATTGCTATGCTGACCTGCTGCGCAAGGTCCTTGCTCAGCCACTCCTGCCACAGCTGCCTGTCTCTGTTTCTCATCTTCGCGGAGAACTCCGCAAGCAGCCTGCGTTCCGTATCCTGCGCCCTGCGGTAGTCAAGGAGCCTTTGCTTTTCCTCCTGCGTGAGCGGTTCGAGAGGCTCTCCGTTTTTGGGCGAGATGCTCTTTCCAAGATAGAGGGCCTCCTCGTCGACCACGAGGGGCTCGGGCTCGGAGGTCTGCTGGAAATGCTGACCGGTAAAGAGCAGGTAGGGGCTGTTCTCCTCAAGCCAGGATATGAAGTTATCGTACATAGCCTGCCTTGCCGAATAGTCCGAATCCTCGCAGGCGGGCAGGTGCAGAAGTTTGCAGGCAAGCTCGACGTCCCTGCTGTCGTCCGAGAGGATGTAACCTGCGATGAGTTTTAAGGAATCGGGCCTGTAGGCCTCAAAGAAGCTCCAGACAAGGTCGTGGATGTAGAGCCCTTTCCGGTTCCGCCTGAAAATGAGCTCGCAGACCTGCGGGAGTATGGAAGTGTACTTGTATTTCTTTATCAGCATGGCCGCGCAGGCGTCGATTACGGCGTCGTAGGCGTCGTAATGCCCGTAGGGTCCGTCCCAGCCGTGCCCGGTTTCGAACATCCATTTCAGAGCCTCGAACTCGTAGAGGCTTTTTTTCCTATAGTTTTGGTCGGGGCTCCCCATTTTAAGGGCGCATATCCTGATTGCCTCGTAGTTGCGCGGGCTGAGTTCCGTAATACCCGCGGACCTGATTTCCGGAATAAGTACGAACAGGGTGGGGAACTGAAGGTTTTGGTCGTTTATAAGCCTGGCAGCCCTTCTTTTGTCCAGCATGGCGATGCTGCGAAACTCGCGCTTTAAGCGCTCCATGTCGCCGTCCTGCCACAGGCCGTCAAGGTAGCTCAAACCGTTTCTGTCCACTTTTATAATCTCCTTTTATGCTGTTACTACATGTTATTACAAAGCCGGCTTTGTGTGCTTCATAAAAGGAGATAAGGCAACATAAAGCAAAACGGGCGCAGCCTTTTAAGCTGCGCCCGTCCTATATCCGACTATTCGAGCCTTAATTACACCGCGCGGACGACCTTGCCACTGCGCAGGCATCTGGTACAGACATGAACACGGCGGGGAGTACCATCCACAATTGCCTTTACCCTTTTGATGTTCGGTTTCCAGGTCCTGTTGCTGCGCCTGTGGGAATGGCTTACCTGAATACCGAAGGACACGCTCTTATCGCAAAACTCGCACTTAGCCATCTGCTGCACCTCCTTGCATGTGGCAATGATAAATAGGTCCGAAAAAGATAACGACCATTATAATAGCAGAGATTGAAGGAAAAAGCAAGTATTTTTTAATCAGGCGATTATGCTTGCAATTAAAAACCTTTTTGTATACAATTAACAAAGATATAAAGCCGCACAAATGAGATATACACAATGTGGAAGGACGTGGCCTTAAGTGAGTAATTATTCTGTCAAGCTGTCCGTGATAGAGAAGGAGTTTTCGCTTGAAGTCGTAAACAGGTCGAGCAATTATGACGAAATCGTCATAACCACCCCCGACATTAACCGGCCTGCGATACAGCTTGCCGGATTCTACGAGTATTTCGGCGAAAAGCGCATGCAGGTCATGGGTATTGTGGAGACCGAGTATCTGAAGAGCCTGACGCACGAGCAGAGGCTCAAAAGCTTCGACAAATTCTTCTCCTTCAACATACCGGCGCTCATAGTCTGCCACGGCATGCGGCCTTTGGAAGAGTGCGTCGAAATGGCCAGGAAGCATGACAAACCCGTCCTTGCCACGCAGAGGGACACTTCGGACTTAATAGCGGGCCTGGTGCTGAGCCTGAAAAGCCATCTCGCCCCGCGCATAACAAGGCATGGAGTGCTCGTCGAGGTCTACGGCGAGGGAATCCTGCTGCTCGGCGAGAGCGGAGTAGGAAAGAGCGAGACGGCCATAGAGCTCGTAAAGCGCGGGCACCGCCTCATAGCGGACGACGCCGTGGAGATTCTGAAGATATCGGACAGGGATTTGATAGGGCGGGCCCCCGAGATGATACGCCACTTCATCGAGCTTCGCGGCATAGGCGTCGTGGACGTGCGCAGGCTCTACGGCATGGGCTCGGTAAAGACGGCCGAGAGGATTGACCTTGTTATAAACCTTGAGCCCTGGCAGGATGAGATGGTTTACGACAGACTTGGCATAGAAAACCAGTATGTGACTATAATGGGAGTAGATGTGCCCTCGCTCACGGTGCCCGTTAAGCCCGGGCGCAACCTCGCGGTGATTGTGGAGGTCGCTGCGATGAACAACAGGCATAAGAAGATGGGACACAACACCGCGGAGGAGTTTAGCGCGAGGGTCGACGAGTTTTTAGATATGAGCTTCAGCAGGAATTTATGAGGGAGAGACCATGGGATTTGAGCAGCTGGTTAGCGATTTGAGAAGAAAACTGCCCTCGCTTGAGATGGTCCTTGACGAGCCGATGAGCCGCCACACCTCGTTTAAAATCGGCGGGCCGGTTTCCGTTATGGCTTTTCCGTCCTCGGCGGAGGAGCTTACAGCGATACTGGAGGAGCTCCGCAAGGTTGGCGTCAGGCCCTTCGTATTCGGAAACGGGACTAATCTGCTGGTTCAGGACGAACCCTTGAATATCTTTGCGATTAAGACAAATCAGCGCCTCAACGAAATCCGCCCCGCTCCGGACGGCGGCGTTTTCGCTTACAGCGGCGCGCTGCTCTCGTCAATCGCGGTATTTGCCCAGAAAAACGGGCTTGCGGGGCTTGAGTTCGCCCACGGCATACCCGGCACCCTGGGCGGGGCCGTCTGCATGAACGCCGGGGCCTACGGCGGCGAGATAAGCCAGGTCGTGGAGAGGACGGAATATCTGGACGAGAATCTGGAGCTCAAATCGGTTACCGGCGAGGAGCACGGGTTTTCTTACAGGCACAGCCTGTTCTCGGACTCGGAGAAGGTCGTCGTTTCCTCGCTTCTTCGCCTGACACCAGGCGAGCCCTCCGAGATAAAGGCGAGGATGGATGAGCTTGCGGCAAGGCGCAGAAGCTCCCAGCCCTTGAACCTGCCGAGCGCCGGCAGCGTTTTCAAGCGCCCGGTGGGCGGCTACGCGGCCGCGCTGATTGACTCGGCGGGCCTCAAGGGGCTCAGGGTCGGCGGCGCCCAGGTCTCGGAGAAGCACGCGGGCTTCATAGTGAACCTCGGCGGCGCGACCTGCGCGGACGTATTGCGCCTTATAGAGCAGGTAAAAGAGAGGGTACTTAAGGAGCACGGCGTGCAGCTTGAGATGGAGATAAAGCACATTACGGGATGATATGGAGGGCTTGCCGTGAAGTTTCTGATAATATCCGGCTTGTCCGGCGCCGGCAAGAGCAAGGCCGCCGGAATACTGGAGGACATGGATTTTTACTGCGTGGACAATATGCCCGTGGTTCTGATTCCGAAGTTTGCCGAGCTCTGCCTTGCCACGAGGGGAAGGTACGAGTGTGTCGCGCTTGTCACGGACATAAGAGGAAGGGAGAGCTTCGACGAGCTCTTCAAGGCCCTCGACGAGATGCACAAGATGGGCCTGGATTATCAAATCCTCTTCATAGAGGCCTCCGTAGACACCATCGTGCGCAGGTATAAGGAGACGAGGAGAAGGCATCCCCTCGATACGGACGGGGACATAGAGGGAGCAATCAGGCGCGAAAAGCAGCTGCTCAGCGCGGTCAGGGAGCGGGCGGACTATATAATCGACACTACGGACTTCCAGGTAAGCCGCCTTCAGAACGAGCTCTTTCGCCTCTTTGTGGGCAACAAAGACGAGCGCTCGATTGACGTCAACATAATCTCCTTCGGCTTTAAATACGGGATACCTACGAACGCCGACCTTGTGTTCGACGTAAGGTTTCTGCCGAACCCTTTTTACGTTTCAGAGCTGGCTACAAAAAGCGGGCTCGACGCGCCCGTGCGTGAATTTGTGTTCAAGCACGCCCAGACGCGTGAGTTTATGAAGAAGCTCGAGGACATGATAGAGTTCCTGATACCGTTCTATATCGAGGAGGGCAAGTACTCCCTCGTCATAGCAATCGGCTGTACCGGAGGGCGGCACCGTTCGGTCGCGATAGCCGAGGCGCTCGGAGCCTTCATCGAGGGCAAGGGCTACCATGTAAAGACGAGCCACAGAGATATCGAAAAATAGATTACCCGGCGCATTGGGGGAGGTGCCAGTATGTCATTTTCATCCGATACAAAGAAAGAGCTTTGCAAATCGAATATCCGCCCCTGCTGCGCGCTGGCCGAGATGTACGGGATTCTATTGTACTGCAATACCTTCACCGGCCGTGAAATAAAAATAATCACCGAGAGCAGGGCGCTTGCCCAGAGGCTTCCGCGGCTCATGAAGCGCGCTTTCGGACTTGCTTTCGACCTGCTGCCCGCAGAAGGGGAAAAGGGAAAGCTCAGCTTCGTCGTCAACTCGCCGGAAAAGATAAAAAAAATATTCGCAGCCTACGGCTACGATTCCGAAAAGCTTATAGCGCATCAGGTGAACCTCAGCGTGCTCGAGGACGACTGCTGCAGAGTATCCTTCATCCGCGGGGCCTTTTTAACCGGCGGCTCGGTGACCGACCCCATGAAGAGGTACCATCTGGAGCTTGTCACCGACCATTATAACGTAAGCCGCGGGACTTTTGCGCTTCTGCTCGACATGGGCTTTACGCCGAAGGACACCTCCCGGAACGGGAACTATATCATCTATTTCAAGCAGAGCGAGGCGATAGAGGACTTTCTGACGACCATCGGGGCGCCCGTCGCCGCGATGAAGGTCATGTCCGCCAAAATAGAAAAGGATATGCGCAACAGCGTAAACCGCAGGGTAAACTGCGAGGCGGCGAACGTCGGCAAGACGGCTTTTGCGGCCCTCGACCAGATAAGGGCGATAGAAAAGCTGGAAAGGGCGGGGATACTGGATACCCTGCCCGAGAAGCTCAAGGAAACCGCAAGGCTGAGGAAGGAGAACCCCGAGGTCAGTCTGAGCGAGCTTGCCGGGATGATGAACCCGCCGGTCAGCAAATCCTGCCTGAACCACAGACTGAGAAAGCTGGTAAGGCTCGCGGAGTGACGCAAGGTTTTTGTTCAGGAAAGCTTCATAGCCGCATAGACTGCCAGGACAAGCTGGAGCGCGAAAATAAGCGGAATAAGGATGAGAAACTTCCTGTGTCTTGTCTTGTGATGCATTAGCTCCATCCCGAGCAGGACGCCGGGAGAGCCGCCCAGCAAGGCGATAAGGAAGATAGTCCTTTCAGGGATTCGCCAGCCGCCGCGCACGGCCCTGCGCTTGTCAAGCGCCATAATTAAAAAGCCCAGGACGGTCATAAGCCCGAAGTAGGCTATGCAGAAGTTCAATAACATAATATGCCTCAGAAAATAGTACCTGCCTTTTTAAGGCAGGTACTTTACTTTTGCTTTTAGAGCTTAATCTCCTCAAAATAGCCCTTCATATCGGCTATTTCAGCCGTCGCGTCCTCAAGATAGAGCAGGGCCAGAACATGGCCGGTTTCCTCATTGTAAAGCCGCCTTAAATGGGGTCTTTGCTCGAACACATAGTCCGAAACTTCCTTGCGCTCGTCGAAAACCGCCCTGCCCCTGATTCTTATCCACTGCCTGTCCTTGTTGCAGGCGCAGATTTCAATGTTCGGATTCTCCACGGTCTGCTTGTATGACTGCTTGTGCTTCCCCATGCCGAAGTAGAGCCTGCCCTCGTAGATTTCGCACAGGCCGAAGGGGCGCACCCTGGGACAGTTCCCGTCCACGGTGGCGTAATAGAAAATTCCCGCGTCCTTCAGAAAATCATACACCCTTTTGCTCATCATAAAAACTCCTTCGCAGAAAAAATATTGCGTGCGTTCTTCCCATATTGTAACATCCGGAAACTTCTATGGCAATAGTTTCAAAGCCCTATCATAAACGGGGACAACCGCTAATAAGTATAAAGAGCGGAGGGGATTTAATGGACGAGGAGTATCTGATTTCGAGGTTTTACAGCGCAGCGGCGCTGCTCCCGCAGGGGCTCAGGGAAACCTTCGAGCGCCTCTCAGACAAAGAAAAGGCGTTCGCCGAGGAGTTTCGGCTCAGGGCGGGGCTGCTGCCGAGCGTGCTGCTTCCGGGAGGAGAGAAAAGGCTGGGGACGAGAACCGTAAGTCCCCGGGACCTAATCGACACCCTGGAGATTGCGACCGAATCCTCCCTGCACTCCTCGAAGGAGAGCATCAGAAACGGCTTTGTCACCGGCCTCGGCGGGCACCGCATAGGGATTTGCGGGACCGCGATAATGAAAAACGGCGAAATAGAGGGCATACGCAGCGTGTCCTCGCTCTCGGTAAGGATAGCGAAGGAGATTAAGGACTGCGGCAGGGAAGTCGCGTCAAAGCTAATTGAGAGCGGGCGCTTTATGTCCGCAATTGTAATTTCCCCGCCCGGCGGCGGCAAGACGACATTGCTGCGCGACCTTGTGCGCCAGCTTTCAAACCGCGGCTTCAGGGTCGCTCTCGCCGATGAGAGGAACGAAATCGCCGCGGTGCGCGGCGGGGTGCCGCAGGCGGACGTGGGGATGCGGACGGATGTGCTCTCCTCCTGCCCGAGGGACCAGGCCGTGATGCTCCTTCTTAGAACCATGAACCCCGAGATTATCGCGATGGACGAGATTACGGCGCCGCGCGACGCAAGGGCCTTAGAGAGCGCCTCAAACTGCGGAGTGGGGCTGCTTGCAACGGCGCACGCCCTGGACGTATCGGAGCTCCTCGGAAGGGGGCTCTACCGCGAGCTTCTCTCCCAGGGTATCTTCAGGAAAGCCGTCGTTATCAGCAGGACGGACGGAGTCCGCAGCTTTTCCGTTCAGGATTTGGAGGGATTGTGTTGACAAAGATAATCGGCGCGATTATGGTCACGGCCGCCACGACCTCGCTGGGCGTAATGTCCGTAAGGCAGCTCAAGAGAAGGGTCAGGAGCCTGCGCTCGCTGGTGGGCGCCCTCGACATCATGCGCTCGGAGATTTGCACGCGCCTTACGCCGATGCCGGAGCTTCTGGAGCTGCTAGCCGCGCAGACCGAGGAACCCGCCAACATCTTTTTCGCAAACTGCCTTATAAGGCAGCGCTCGATGCGGGGCAGGCCCTTTGCTGAGCTGTGGCGCTCGGCGCTCGAGTCTACGGAGGAGCTTGAGCTTAAGGAGTACGAGCTGGAACCCTTGCTGGAGCTCGGCCCCGCTCTCGGAAGGTACGATACCGACCGGCAGGGCGAGGCGATACTCGCGGCTAAAAAGAGGCTGGAGGCCTTTCTCCAGAAGGCCGAGAGCGAGCGGGACAGGGAGAGCAGGACAAGGGCGATGCTGGGCGTAGCCGCCGGTGTGATGATAACAATCATTTTGATTTAGAGGTTTTAAGTATGGACGTGACACTGATATTCAAAATAGCCGCGGTCGGCATCATGGTGACGATAGTGAACATACTGCTCTCGAAGTCCGGCAGGGACGAATACGGCCTGTTCGTAAACCTCTTCGGGCTTACAATCGTGATTCTGCTGATAGCGCCGGAGATTAAAAACCTCTTCGGGGTCATCCGGTCGCTGTTTAACCTGTAAGCCATGGATTTGCTGGTGAAAGCAGCCGCAATCGGCGTTTCGGGCGCCGTGATTGCGATTCTGCTTAAAAAGAACACTCCCGAAATCTCAGCCCTGGTGTCCGTTTCCGCGGCCGTCGCAATACTCATACTCACGCTGGACAAATTCCTGGACATAAGCGGTTTTATTTCGGAGCTTGTGGAGACGGCGGGCCTTACTTCCGCCGTCGTGTCGCCCGTCGTCAAAACGGTGGGCATAGGGCTTATTACCAGGCTATCCTCGGATATATGCAAGGAGGCGGGGCAGGCCACCGCCTCGACCGTGGTGGAGACGGCGGGCTCCATCGCCGCGGTGACCGTCGTGCTCCCGCTGATGAAGACCGTGTTCAGGATGATAAGCTCGCTGATATAAGCACAGCAGCCCGAGCGGCTGCCTCTGCGCACAAAGGAATGATTTTATGAAAAAGCTCCTGATATTTGTCCTTCTGCTCTTTATCCTGCCGGGCACGGCGAGAGCGGAGGTTGACATAATTGAAAGCCAGTATGAGGCGCTCGGCGGGGACGAGCTTGAAAATGCGCTGACCGGCGAGGCAAGAGAAATGCTGGAAGGGGTAGACATCAAGGACAGTCCGAGCCTGAGCGAGGGCTTTAAGAAAATCCTCGGGAGGGCCGGGAGCAGGCTCGGCGAGATTCTGAGAAAGGGGATTTCGAGCGCCGCTATTCTAATCGTCATAGCGATACTCACGAGCCTGGCGGAGACCGTGTACGAGAGCCTGTCCCCGGGCTCCGTCCCCAACTACATACCCCTTGTGGGCACGATAGCGATTGCCGGCATAGCCGTGAGCGACGTCGGGTCCTTCCTGCGGCTGGGCAGCAGCACGATTTCCGAGCTCAGCGCCTTTTCAAAGGTCCTGCTTCCGAGCCTTACGGCCGCAGCGGCGGCGGGAGGGGCGGTCACCTCGGCCGCGGCGAAGTATGCAGCGACGGCGCTGTTTCTGGATATTCTCATAACCGTCGCCGAGAGGGTGCTCGTGCCGCTTATATACGCCTATACCGCCTCGGTTGTGGCCTGCGCCGCGGTAGGCGGAGAGGGGCTCTCCGGGGCTGTGAACCTCCTCAAATGGGTGGCCAACGTCGTACTGACCGCGGTTGTGCTGCTTTTTATCGCCTATCTAACTATAAGCGGCGTTGTCACGGGAACGGCCGACGCCCTGACGACGAGGGTCGCGAAGACCACAATCTCGACGCTGCTCCCGGTTGTGGGCGGCATTATCTCGGACGCCGCCTCCTCGATTCTCGCGGGGGCGAATATGCTGAGAAACGCGATAGGCATATACGGGCTGCTCGGCGTCACGGCTATGTGCATCATCCCCTTTTTGAGGCTCTCGGTTCAATACCTCTGCTACAAGTTCTCAGCGGGGATAACCGCCGCGATTTCGGCCTCTAGGATTTCAAAACTGATTGGCGGGATTGGCACGGCCTTCGGCCTGATGATGGGCGTCACGGGCAGCACGGCGGTGATTCTGTACTTCAGCATCATCTCGCTTATTAAGGCGGTGGGGATATGATAGGCCTTTTCAGGAGCTGGATACTGGGCCTGACAGGGGCCTCGATAATAGCCGCGCTGCTGATATCTATATCCCCCGCGGGCAGGCCGCGAAAGATTACGACCTTCGCATCTGCCTTCATGCTTGTGGTGGCGCTGGTAAAGCCGATACTCAGCTTTGACCTCGGCGCGTTTCAGACCTCGGCGCTTAAATACGGCGTTATGGCCGAGGACTACTCCGCTCTTTTGCAGGAAGAAAACTACAGATTGATGAGGGTAATCATAGAGGAGCGGTCAAGCGCATATATATCGGACAAAGCGAAAAATATCGGCATAGAGGATATCACCGTTACGGTGCTGACGCAGAAGGGGGATGATGGCTATCCTTATCCGCAGGAAGTTTCTATAGAGGCAAGTTGTACGCCGGCGCAGAAGAAGGCTCTGTCAGACTACATAGAGAGTGAATTCGGAGTGCCAAAGAGCAAACAGCATTGGAGCGTCAGAAATGGAAACTAGAGAATTTTCAAAGAAGACTAGCGGGATGCTCTCAAAACTGAAGAAAAACGGCCTGATAGCCGCGGCGCTTGTCCTTGGTGCCGTGCTTATGCTCATGCCGACAGGGGGTTCGGGCCTGGGCACTTCGGACGGCGCGTCCGGCTTGAGCGAGCCTGTATTCTCGCTTTCCGAGCAGGAGAGAAAGCTTGAGGAGGCACTCTCGCAAATCTCGGGGGCGGGGAAGGTGAAGGTCGTGCTTACACTCAAAAGCAGTACGGAACGCATACTGGCCTCGAACGAGGAGATTTCCGACTCGCAGAGCAGGGTCACCTACGTGACCGTGCAGACGGGCTCCGGAGTTCAGACGGTTGCGGTGAGATATAACTACCCTGTTTACCAGGGCGCTCTGGTGGTGTGCCAGGGCGCCGGGAACCCGGCCGTAAGGCTGCAGATTACGGAGGCGGTGGCCGCCCTCACGGGCCTGACCACGGACAAAATAACGGTGACTAAAATGGGAGATTAGGAGGATAGGCAGTGAAAGTTTTCAAGAGGAACGCGGTAATTCTGACGGTTATAGTGTTTGTATGCGCGGCGGTTTATTTGAACTGGGCCTACAGCAGGAGCAAGGAGGCGGTTAAGCCCGAAACGCAGAATCCCGCCAGCGTGGAAGAGCCGTCCGGACTCTATTACGAGGGAGAAGTCGTCAGCGTTTCCGATTACTTCTCGGTGGTAAGGCTCGACCGCCAGCAGGCGAGGGACGCGGCGATAAGCCAAATCAACGAGGCGATTGAGACCATGAGCATGTCGGAGGAAGCTCTCGAGAACACGATGGCGCAGATAATGAACATATCGCAAATCTCGCTGAACGAAGCGGAGATTGAAAGCATGATAAAGGCCAAGGGCTTTGCAGACTGCGTCGTGTTCTTGAAGGACGATTCCGTTTTCGTGGCGGTGGCAAGTCCCGAAGGCGGGCTGAACGAGACCTCGGTGGCCCAGATAGCGGACATCATAACTCAGGAGACCTCGGCGAGCCTAGACCAAATCAGAATAGTCGAGGTCAAGTAGAAAAAGCGCTCCGGGTAAAGTTAATCCCCGGAGCGCCTTTTTGCGCCGATTAGAAGCCGAAGCCTTTTGATATTAGCCTTTACAAATTGCTTTATTTTTTCAGAAATATGTGGTAAACTAATACGAAAATGAAAGGAGTGTATCCAAGTGGGTGAAAATAAGGAATACATTACGCGCTCCGACGAGAAGGGAAGCGTCAATATTTCCGAGGATGTCATTTGCATAATAGCCGCCGCGGCGATGCGTGATGTGCCCGGTGTCGACGGGGCTCCCAACACCTTGAGCGAGGACATCGCGGGCCTGCTCGGGAAAAAATCCGCCTCCAGAGGCGTTAAGATTCGCATTGAAGAGGAAGCCATAAAGGTTGACGCATATATAATGGTCCGCTTCGGATATGTCATCAGCGACGTTGCCAGGGAAGTGCAGAACGCCATAATCAACTCAATCGAGGCAACGACCGGCCTTTCGGTCCCCGAGGTCAACGTCCATGTCTGCGGGATAACCTTCGACAAGGAAAAATGATGTAAGAGTAAGCGCAGGCCGCGGGCTCGATTAGTTTGAGCAAGGCATAAGCTTTGGCCGAATCGTTTCCGGGCCTTGCTCCGGCCTGCGTTTTGTTACTCGCGCAAAAGTACGGCGCCCGCCTTATCCGGCGGCCCGGCAGCCAACCCCTTGTCGCGGCAGGGGGTTTATTTCTGTAATCGCAGCTTAAGCGTCGCCGCCTTATATGCGCCCTCCGCACTTTTGACGAACCGATTTTGAACAGGGCGCCGGGGCATGTTTCAATCCGTAATCGGGCGGCGCGAAACGGCTTATAATAAATCTTGAGCTAGATAAAAGAGAGGTAGTTTTCTTTGAAGAGAAGCACGGCGAGGGAAATAGCGGTCCACTTATCCTTCGGAATGGCGGTGAGCGAGGTCCCCGCCGAAGAGCTTTTGTCGTATTTCTTCGATAAGGAGAACTATAAAACCCTTGCGGAAGAGTACGAGATATACGAGGATTATCCCAACGCAAAGCAGCTTGAATATATAAGGACAATCGCCAGGGGCGTCGCCGAGCACGCGGCGGAGCTCGACGGCTATATCGAAAAATATTCAAAGGACTGGAAGGTGTCGCGAATATCGCGCATCGCTGTCGCAATCATGCGCGTTGCTATGTTCGAGATGCTCTATATGCAGGACGTGCCGGGAAAAGTAGCAATCAACGAGGCAGTCGAGCTTGCCAAGAAGTACGAGGAGCGCGAGACGGTTTCGTTTATCAACGGCATCCTCGGCAGCTTTCTCAAGGAGGAGCTGAAAACGGGTGAGTAAGCTGTGCCTTGCCTTCGACACCAGCAACTATACGACCTCCGTCGCTTGGTTCGACGGGGAGCGCGGCGAGAATGCCGGAAGGCTCCTGGACGTGCCCGAGGGTGCGCTAGGGCTTCGGCAGAGCGAGGCGCTGTTTACTCACCTCAAGAGGCTGCCCGAGGTCATGGGAATGCTCGGGCTTGAGAGCGGCCTTGAGATTTCCGCCGTGGGCGCCTCCGCAAAGCCCAGGGAGGAAGAGGACTCGTACATGCCCTGCTTTCTCGCGGGGCTGTCGCAGGCCTCGACGCTCGCCGCGGCGCTTAAACTGCCCTTCTGCTCCTTTTCGCACCAGCAGGGGCATGTGGCGGCGGCCGCCTGGTCGGCGGGCAGGCTCGATTTGCTGGAAAGGGAGCACCTTGCCTGGCATATTTCCGGCGGGACGACCGAGCTGTTGCTCGTAAGACCTAAGGGTAAGGCGATAAGCTGTGAAAACATAGGCGGCACGACGGACATTGCCGCCGGCCAGCTTATAGACAGGGCGGGCGTGCTTCTCGGGCTTAGATTCCCGGCGGGGCGGGAGCTTGAGGAGCTCTCGCGCACAGCCGTTTCGAAAGATTTCTTCGCGCCCAGGGTGGAGGGGCTTAGTTTCTCGCTCTCGGGCGTTGAAAATAAGGTGCGGGATTACTATCTGAGCACAAAAAGCAGGGAAGATACGGCCTACTTTGCTCTGCGCTCCGTTATTTCGGCAATCGAGCGCGCGACAGAAAAAGCAAGGGAGCGGTACGGAGATTTGCCCGTGCTGTTCTCGGGCGGGGTGGCCTCGAATCTTCTGTTGCGCAGCATAGTGGAGGGCGTTTATCCGGAGCCTCTTTACGCACGAGATAACGCCATGGGTATAGCAGTACTTACGTACAGGCAGGTGTTCGGATGAACGCGAAGATATACGGGGTCACGGAACTCAACAACAGGATAAAGACGCTGCTCGATTCGGACGCGGAGCTTGCCGCGGTATTCGTGCGCGGCGAGCTGTCGAACTATAAAATCTACCCCTCGGGCCACCACTATTTCACGCTCAAGGACCAGGAGGGGACGCTGCGCGCAGTCATGTTCAAGCGCGAGGCCTCGAAACTGCGCTTTAGGCCCGAAAACGGCATGAAGGTCATCGCCTTCGGAAGGGTAACGGTCTTCCCGAGGGACGGGCAGTACCAGCTCTACTGCGCGGAGCTCTCGCCCGACGGGATAGGGGAGCTCCACATAGCCTTCGAGCAGCTTCGGGACAAGCTCTACAAGGAGGGGCTCTTCGACAAGGACAAGAAAAAACCGCTGCCGAAGTACCCCGAGAGGATAGCGGTGATAACATCGCCCGCGGGAGCGGCGGTGCGCGACATCATCAGGGTGCTAGGCAAGCGATACCCCTGCGCTAAGGTAATTATCCTGCCCGTCAGGGTGCAGGGCGCCGAGGCGCCGCCCGAGATTGTCGGGGCGATAAGATACGCAAACAAGTATAAGGTCGCCGACCTCATAATAACCGGGCGCGGCGGCGGTTCAATCGAGGACCTCTGGGCCTTCAACGACGAGCGGGTCGCGCGTGCGATATTCGAGTCCGAGATACCCGTCATCTCCGCCGTCGGGCACGAACCGGACGTTACAATCGCCGACTACGTCGCGGACCTTCGCGCGGCGACGCCCTCGAACGCGGCGGAGCTCGCCGTTCCGGATTCGGCGGAACTTCGCGAGACGCTGCTCAGCATGCAAATCCGCGCTGTCCAGGCTTTAAACCGGATGATAGCGCAGCGCAGGGACAGGCTTATGACGCTCGCCGAAAAGCGGGTGATGAAAAGTCCTCTCAACTACATAGAGGATAGGCGCCTTCTTCTCGACCACCTGCAGAAGCATTTTGTCTCGGCGGCACAGAGGACAATCGCGGTAAAGAAGGAGCGCTTTGTCAAGCTCGCGGCAGCCCTGGACGCGATGAGCCCGCTGAAGGTTCTCGGGAGAGGCTACAGCCTTGCGCAGAAAACGGATGGAACAGTGATAAAGACCGCCGCGGACGTTCAGTGCGGCGAGATGATAGACCTTCGCCTCAGCTCCGGCGCGCTGAAATGCGAAGTGAAAGAGAGGTTTGAAGCATGAAGGAAGAAATGACATTCGAAATGGCCATGGCAAGGCTGGAGGAGATAGTAAAGCTCCTGGAGCGCGGCGATGCGCCGCTGGACACCTCTCTCAAGCTCTTTGAGGAGGGGACGATGCTGATTCGCCGCTGCGGGGAGTACCTCGACAAGGCCGAGCAGAAGGTTGTAAAGCTCATGAAATCCGAAACCGGCGAGCCGATAGAGCTGCCGTTTGAAGCAGGGGAGAACTAGTGCAAGAAGTTTACGAAAGATACAAAAACCTGGTAGAAGCGAGGCTGGAGGAATATTTCCTTGAGGACGTTCCGCAAAAACGCCTGCTTGAGGCGATGCGATACAGCCTTCTTGCGGACGGCAAGCGGGTGCGCCCTGTGCTGGTGCTCGCCTTCTGCGAGGCTTCGGGCGGCAGGGCGGAGGAGGCCCTCGAGTTTGCCTGCGCTGTCGAGATGCTGCACACATATTCGCTTATACACGACGACCTGCCCTGCATGGACGACGACGACCTGCGCCGCGGCAGGCCAACCAACCACGTCGTCTTCGGCGAGTACACCGCCGTCATCGCGGGAGACGCCCTGCAGGCGGCGGCCTTCGAGACCATACTGAAAGCCCCGCTGGACGCCGAAAAGAAGGCCGAGGCGGCGCTTGCGCTTGCAAAGGCGGCCGGAGCGTACGGGATGTGCGCGGGGCAGCAGCTCGACATGGAGGGCGAGGGAAGAAGGTTCAGCCTCGCCGAGGTGGAGCAGACGCACAGGCTCAAAACCGCGGCGCTTATTAAGGCCGCGGCGAGCATGGGCTGCATCGCGGCGGGCGCCTCGAAGGCCCGGATTGAGGCTGCCGAAAAGTACGCCGAGGCCCTGGGGCTTGCCTTCCAGATACGCGACGACCTGCTGGACGTCACTGGCAGCGCGGAAATTCTGGGCAAGAACGTCGGCTCCGACGCCGAGAGCGGCAAGTCGACCTTCGTCACGCTCCTGGGCGTCGACAGATGCAGGGAGCTTGTCTACGAGAACACAGAAAGGGCGAAGGCGGCGCTGAAGGGTGCCTTTTCCAATACGGAATTTCTCGAGTGGTTTGCCGAGCTCCTCGCGGGGCGGGAAAAGTAAAAATACGAACAAGAAAACCCCCGGTTCCTTGTGAACCGGGGGTTTAGGTTTTTGTCGTTATATCAAGAGTTCAAGCACATCCGCGCCGTTTATCACGTAGGCGTCCTTATCCGAGAGCGCCTTGCAGGAATACTCCTTCGGCTCGGCGGAACCGAGGGCTCCTGCGAGTTTGTCTAGCACGGCGCCGTTGTCTATGCCCTCAAAGGCGGCGTTCACCCTCTGGGTTACGCCGAATACGTTTGTGAAGCTGCCGCTGTTCTCGGCGAAGCTTCCGATGGGCAGGACGACGTCGGCGAGCTTGGCGGTCTCGGTGAGGAAGAGGTCGCATACGACGGTGAACCTGGCCTTATCCAGGATTTCCTTGCCCTTGCCGTAGCCTGCCGGGTCCTCGCCCCATATGACGAGGCTCTCGGCGCTCTGTACGACCGGCTTTGCGAGGTCAAGATACTTCGCCACTCCGCGGGCGTTGGCCTTGAGCGTCGGGATAAGCACCTTGGCGTTTAGCATTGCAAGATGCGGGAGGATGTCGGGGTCGAAAATCGGGCCGAGCACTACGACCGGGTTTTTGGCCGCGGCTATCGCGTCTTTTACTTCCTTCGTGAGAGTGTCGGCCTTGATGTACTTGGCGCCCTCGAGCACGGCTTTGCGGACCGCAGCCGCGAGCACATAGGGGTTGTCGTAAACATCGCAGTTTATCGCCGCGAACAGGTCGGCCTGCTCTATATCCTCGTAGCTTGTGACCGCCTTCTCCGGGCAGACAAGGTAGAAGGACTCGGCGGCGGGGTTGATGCCGAAGCTTGAAACCTTTCCGCCTCTCTTCGCCGCGATGGAGGCAAGCGTCTTCGCTTCCTCGTTCGTAGCCCTGCCGGAAATATAGACGGCAAGGTCGTCCGTCACTCCGGTCTTAACAGCCTCAATTGCCTCGTCCATCGAGCAGGGCACAAGCTCCCCGTTTTTGCGGATAAGAGGAGTCTTAAGGCGGTCCCTTCTGTTCAAAATCGCTGTGTTGAAGCGGCCCTTCTCGCAGAGATTGCCTTCGTTGAGGCCGGCTCCGGCCTTCGTCGTTACGCGGACAATCAGATTGCCCACCGTGCGAAGCTGGAGAGAGCAGCCGGCGCTGCAGAAGGTGCAGACGGTGTCCGTGACCTTCTCGACGAATGGGCCGGGCTTTGCCAGAGATGTCTTTTCCGTGAGCGCGCCGACCGGGCAGGTGGAGACGCACTGGCCGCATTTTACGCACTTTTCAACGCTGCCGAAGGGCTGGCTGAGCTCGGGCTGGACCGTGACGCCGAAGCCCCTGCCGACGAAGCCCAGTACGCCGAGGCCCTGAATCTGCTCGCAGATGCGCACGCAGCGCCCGCACATGATGCACTTGTTCGGGTCTCTCTCGATGTAGGGGTGGCTCTCGTCAATCGGATGCTTCTTCATAAAGCCCTTGAAGGCGTCCTGCAGCACGTTGTACTCGGTCGCGTATTCGCGGAGCTTGCACTCGTTTACGTCCTGGCAGCCGCAGGAGAGGCAGCGCGAGGCCTCCTTCAATGCCTGCTCTTCGGAGAGCCCCAGCTCGACCTCGTTGAAGTTCAGGCGGCGCTGCTCCTTGTTCAGCATGGGCATCCTGACGCGCTCTTTGCGCTCTACATGCTCAAACTCCGAGGGGTCGAGCTCGCTGTAGTGCTTTGCCTTGATGTGGTTGTAATACTGCTTTTCGGGGACTATTCTTTCGCCCCTCATATACTGGTCCATCGCAAATGCGGCTCTTCTGCCCGCGGCGATGGCCATAATCGCGGTCTTGGGGCCGGTGACGACGTCGCCGGCGGCAAAGACGCCCTCGATGTTCGTAGCGCAGGTACTCTCGTCGACGACAATTCTGGAGCGGTTCACCGAAAGCGGGCAGTCCTCGCCGACAAAGCTTAAGTCCTGGGTCTGGCCGATGGCCGAGATGACGTAGTCGGCTTCAAACTCGTACTCGGAACCGGGGATTTCCTTCGGAGCGCGCCTGCCGGATGCGTCGGGCTCGCCGAGCTCCATGCGCACGAGCGTCACGATGGTCCTGCCGTTTTCCTCTCTTACCGCCTTGGGGTTTGTGAGCAGGGTGAAGACGACGCCCTCGTACTCGGCTTCCGCAATTTCAAACTCGTCGGCGGGCATTTCGTCCTTCGTGCGGCGGTAGACGACAGTGACCTTGCTGGCGCCGAGGCGCAGGGCGGTGCGCGAGCAGTCCATGGCGGTGTTGCCGCCGCCGACCACCATCACGTTTTTGCCCGTAAAGTCGGGGGCCCTGCCTTCGGTGACGCTCGCAAGGAAGTCGACGCCGCGCAGAACGGTGGGGCAGAAGTCCTCGCCGGCTATGCACATCGCCTGTCCGATCTGCGAGCCGACCGCGATGAGAACGCTGTCGTAGCCCTCTTCCTTCAGGCTCTTGAGGGTTATGTCGGTTCCAAAGTTCTTGCCGTATACAATTTTGACGCCCAGCGATTTGATTATCTCAATCTCGCGGTCGAGCGTTTCGCGGGGCATGCGGTATGCGGGGATGCCGTAGCGGAGCATGCCGCCGGGAGCCGCGCGCCTTTCGAAAATCGTCACCTCGTGGCCCATGGCCGCAAGGTACCAGGCGGCGGAGAGGCCCGCTGGGCCCGCGCCGATTATTGCCGCCTTCTTGCCCGTTGCGGGCTTCTTTTCAGGCAGGTAGTGTGTCTCTTTCTCCAAATCGAGGTCGGCGACAAAGCGCTTTAAGTAGTCTATCGCGACCGAGCCGTCGACTGCGTTCCTGCGGCACTCGGACTCGCAGGGGCGGGTGCAGATGCGCCCGCAGACGACGGGCAGGGGGTTTCTGTCCTTTATGAGCTTGAGGGCTTCTTCGTACCTGCCGTTTGCAATATGTGCTATGTAGCCCTGAACGTCTATGTGGGCCGGGCAGGTGAGGGTGCAGGGGGCCTTGCAGTCGCCCCTGTGCTGCGAGACGAGCAGCTCAAGGCAGACCTGGCGGGATTTGCGCACGGCCTCGGTGTCGGTGCGTATGACCATGCCGTCCGTTACCTCGGCAGCGCAGGCGAGCATCGTCCCGCGCGAGCCCTCGACCTCGACCCTGCAGAGCATGCAGGAGCCGAAGGGCTTGAGGCGCTCGTCGTGGCAAAGAGTGGGTATGTCTATTCCGTTTTCGCGGCAGACCTGAAGTATGGTCTGGCCTGCCCTCGCTTCGTAATCTTTTCCGTTTATGTTAACTCTCATGGCTTAAATCCTCCTCAATCCACCGAAATGGCGCCGAACCTGCAGGCTGTCAAGCAGGTGCCGCATTTGATGCACTTGGACTGGTCGATGACGTGCGGCGATTTGAGGCTTCCGGATATTGCGCTGACCGGGCACTTCTTGGCGCAGACGGTGCAGCCGACGCACTTGTCCGGATTAATCTCGTATTTGATGAGCGCTTTGCACTGGTGGGCGGGGCACTTCTTGTCCCTGATGTGGGCCTCGTACTCGTGGCGGAAGTAGCGCAGCGTGGTGAGGACGGGGTTCGGAGCCGTCTGGCCGAGTCCGCACAGGGCGTTTCTCTTAATCTGGTCGGCAAGCAGCTCGAGCTTTTCTATGTCGCCCTCCTCGCCCTCGCCCTTCGTGATGCGCTCGAGGATTTCCAGCATGCGCTTTGTGCCGATTTTGCAGAAGGTGCACTTGCCGCAGGACTCGGACTGCGTGAAGTTGAGGAAGAACCTCGCAATGTCGACCATGCAGTTGTCCTCGTCCATGACTATCATGCCGCCCGAGCCCATGATTGCGCCGGTTGCCGCGAGCGTGTCGTAGTCAATAATCGTATCGGCCAAATCGGCGGGTATGCAGCCGCCGGAGGGGCCGCCCATCTGGACCGCCTTGAAGGGCTTGCCGGAGGAGGTGCCGCCGCCTATTCCGAATACGACGTCTCTGATTGTCGCGCCTATCGGGATTTCAACAAGGCCGCCGTTTTTCACCTTTCCAGCGAGGGCGAAGACCTTGGTGCCCTTGCTCTTTTCGGTGCCGATGGCGGCGAACTTGTCGGCGCCGTTCAATATAATCCAGCCGATGTTGGCGAGAGTTTCGACGTTGTTTATGTTCGAGGGCTTGCCGAACAGACCCCTGGTCGCCGGGAAGGGGGGACGTATGCGCGGCATGCCTCGCTGGCCCTCTATCGAGGCTATGAGGGCCGTCTCCTCGCCGCAGACGAAGGCGCCGGCGCCCTGCTTAATCTGCAGATGGAAGCTGAAGCCCGAGCCGAGGATGTTGTCTCCGAGGAAGCCGCGCTCCTCAGCCTGCTTTATAGCAATCTGCAGACGCTTTATCGCTATCGGGTACTCCGCTCTTGCGTATATGTAGCCCTTCGTCGCGCCGATGGCGTAACCTCCGATTATAAGGCCCTCTATGACGCTGTGCGGGTCGCCCTCGAGCACGCTCCTGTCCATGAAGGCGCCGGGGTCGCCCTCGTCGGCGTTGCAGATTATGTATTTCTGCTCGGCCTGGGAGGCGGCCGCAAACTTCCATTTAAGTCCGGTAGGGAAACCTGCGCCGCCGCGGCCCTTGAGCCCGGATTTGAGAACCTCTTCGATTACCACGGCGGGAGTCATGGTCTTCAGCGCCTTTTCAAGGCCCTTGTAAGCGCCCATTGCGAGGGCTTCGTCCAGGGATTCGGGGTTAATCCTTCCGCAGCGGGAGAGCACGATTCTCTGCTGCCTTGTGATGAAATTCGCCTCGGGACCGGTGCCGTCTCTTCTCATGACGACGTACTCCTCGACCGGAGTGCCGCCCAAGACGTGCTTTTCAAAGATTTCCTTAGCTATCTCCGGTGTGACCCCGCCGTAAATCGTGCCGAAACCTTCGTCGTCTACGAGTTCTACCATGGGCTCTTTAAAGCACATTCCCATGCAGCCGGTCTCGCTGAGAACGAGGTTGACTCCCGGATTATCATTGAGCATAGCCGAAAATGCGTCCTTGACCTTCAGCCCGCCCGCGGCAATTCCGCAGGAGCCGAGTCCAATCATCAGTTTCATACGGCCTTTGCCTCCTTATTAAAGTTGCGAATGACCTCGCGGACCTTTGTGGGTGTCAAACGTCCGTAGGTCTCGCTGTCTATCATTATCACGGGGGCGAGGGAACAGCAGCCAAGGCAGGCGACGGATTCGAGCGTAAACTCGCCGTCGTCTGTCGTGTCGCCCAGTCCTATGCCGAGCTCGTCGCAGAGAGCCTCGGCAATCGTTTCGGCCCCGTTTACATGGCAGGCGGTGCCGAAGCAGATTTTGATGCTGTGCCTGCCCGAAGGTTTGAGCTTAAACTGAGAGTAGAAGGTCGCCACGCCCATTATCCGGGATACGAATATGCCTGTCCTCTCGGAAAGGCGCCTGATAATATCCTCGGGAAGATAGCCGTAGGCCTCCTGTATCTTTTGCAGTATAGGGATTAAATCGGACTCCTCGCCCTTAAAACCCGACAAGATTTTTTCAAACGGCTCAAAATACTTGCTGTTTTCCTTGCCGCAGTTGCACATTACAATTCCCCCAATTATGTAGTTGTCCTGGTGTTATGCAAACTGACAATATAATATAACTTTTGGCCCCGGAATTCAATATTTTGCTACTAAATAATTACAAAGGAATGACTGGTAATGCAAGGTCCGAAATATATTGCTAAAATTCTGAGGATATTGTATAATTTTCCGGAAGCGAGGGCCGCGCGGCGCTTGGCTTCATTTTCCGAGGATATTGGAAAAACTTTCATTCTTTTCTCCCCTGCGCGGGACCGGAAAAGATGACGCATATTTATGCTTGTTTTCTTAATAAAGATACGAAAGAAGGACTTCTGAAATGCGCATCGTCGTCAAGGTCGGCACCTCGAACATAATCAGAAAAAACGGAAGCATCGACATTCATTCCATGGACCTCCTCGCGAGGACCATTTCGGATATAAAGAACATGGGCAACGAGATTATACTGGTCAGCTCCGGCGCCATCGGCGTGGGAACAAACAAGCTCGGGCTCCCCGAGCGCCCGCGCGAGCTGCGAATGAAACAGGCCGTGGCCGCCGTCGGTCAGTGCGAGCTTATGCACCTTTACGACAAGCTCTTCAGCGAATACGGCCAGAAGGTGGGGCAGATTCTCCTAACCGGCGGGGACGTGGAGCGTAAGACCAGCGCCGAACACCTCACGAGGACCTTCGAGGCCCTCCTGGAGCTCGGGGCCATACCGATTGTGAACGAAAACGACTCGGTCTCCTCCGCCGAGATAGAGACCGGCCGGAACAAGGTGCTGGGCGACAACGACACGCTCTCGTCCATAGTGGCCGTGCTCTGCGGCGCGGACCTGCTCGTCATACTCTCGGATATAGACGGCCTGTTCGACAAGGACCCCAACTGCCACCCCGACGCAAAGCTGATACCCCTGGTCTATGAAATAACCGAGAACCTGAGGGAAGCCTGCGGCGACGCCGGCGAGTGGGGAACCGGAGGCATGCTCACGAAGCTCGACGCCGCGGAGAGGGCCATGCAAAACGGGATAGACACGATAATAACAAACGGTTCCCAGATTGAAAACCTTTACAAGATAGCCAGCGGGGAGCCCGTTGGCACAAGATTTGTTTCGATTAAGAAGAAGAAGGAGGAGGCGGCGGCATCGTTATGACGGAACTTCAGAAAAAGGGGCAGCTAGCTAAAAAAGCGGCGATGGTCCTTATGACGGCCGGCACCGAGGCCAAGAACAGGGCCCTTGCGGAGATAGCGAAGGAGATTGAGGGCCGAACCGAGGAGGTGCTCGAAGCTAACCGCAGGGACACCGAAGCTGCAGTCAGAAACGGCATAACAAAGGCGCTTCTCGACAGGCTTACTCTTACCAGGGAGAGAATCGAGGGCATTATTAAGGGAATAAACGAGGTAATCGAGCTGCCCGACCCGATTGGGGAGGTGCTCGAGACGACCGTTCGCCCCAACGGCATGGAAATCCAGAAAATCTCCGTGCCGCTCGGCGTTATAGGCATCATCTACGAGGCAAGGCCGAACGTCACCGTGGACGCGGCCGTGCTCTGCCTCAAAGCCGGGAACGCCGTCATCCTTCGCGGAGGGAAGGAAGCCTTCAACTCGAACCTTGCCTTTGTCAATATCATGCGCGACGCGATTGAAAGGGCCGGGCTGCCCCGCGACTGCGTGGCGCTCGTCGAGGACACCAGCAGGCAGAGCGCGATGGAGCTCATGCAGCTTTCCGACTATCTTGACGTGCTCATACCGAGAGGCGGAGCGGGGCTTATAAAAAGCGTGGTCGAGAACTCGAAGGTGCCCGTAATTGAAACGGGCGTCGGGGTCTGCCACGTCTACGTACACAGGGACGCCGACCTGGAGAAGGCGGTGAACATTATATTCAACGCCAAGTGCTCGCGCCCCTCGGTCTGCAACGCGGCGGAGACGCTTCTCGTCGACGAGGACATAGCCGAAAAATTCCTGCCGCTGGCAAAGGGAAAGCTCGATACAAAGAACGTGGAGCTGCGCGGCTGCATAAGGACAAGGGAAATCCTCGGGGACAGCGTCGTGCCCGCGAAAGAAACGGACTACGGCACCGAATTCGGCGACTATATTCTGGCCGTCAAGGTCGTGTCCGGGCTTCAAGAGGCGATTGACTTTATAAACGAGCACGGCTCGGGCCACTCCGAGGCCATCGTGACCGAAAACAGCGAGGCCGCGGAGAAGTTCCTGCACGGAATCGACGCCGCCGCGGTGTATGCAAACGTATCCACGCGCTTTACCGACGGGGGCGAGTTCGGTCTCGGAGCCGAGATAGGAATCTCCACCCAGAAGCTCCACGCCAGAGGGCCGATGGGCTTAAGGCAGCTTACCTCGAGCAAGTATGTAGTCCGTGGAAACGGGCAGGTTAGATGGTAGGGTGAAAAACAGGCCCGGATCTGCGCGGTCCGGGCATTGAATGTTGTAGCGCAAAATCAAAGCCTTGACTTTGACTCAGTTCTCTTTCATGCACTTAGTTTTTCGCTTTCCTGTTTGAGGATTTGCTGTTATTTTGCAAGCAACTTGAAACAATGTGTGTTTCATGATAAAGTAAGCTAAAATGAATGAAAAGGAACAAAGGATGAAGCCGCTCAGAATAGCTTACTTGATCGTCACCATGATTGCTGTCGCAGCAGTGTTTAAATATGCAAGGATGTCGGGCGGATACACGGAGCCTTCGCCGGACATAAGTCCCGTATTGTCCACTCCCGAGGCCGTTTGCGAGGAAGAGGACTCCGTCCCGGCGCTGATGCCGGTACCCGCGCCTGCGGAGCCGACGGCCGGGCCCGATGAAAAGCCCGCGGAGCCGGCCGAAACAGCTTCTCCGGCAAGGCCGGTAAGGCCCTCGCCCAAGCCCAGGCCGAGCCCCCTGCCTACATACGACGGCGAGGTTCCGAGAGTGCTTAGCACGGTTGACTTCGACGGGGACGGCATAGACGACTACACCGACATACTCCTCGGGGCCAAGGCCGAGGCGGAGCGGCATCCGTACTACTACAACGAAGTCTACGAGGGTGGCTACCCCCCGGACGACATAGGCGTATGCACCGACCTTATCTGGCGCGCCTTCCGCGACGCGGGCTATAACCTCAAGGAAATGCTAGACAGGGATATAGAGCTATACCCTGATGAGTACATGCTCTGGCCAGACGACTATTTCAATCCCGACCTGGATTTCCGAAGAGTATCCAGGCTGGAAGTATTCTTCGCCCGCTACTGCCGGCCGCTAACAATAGACACCAGCCTCATAGAGGAGTGGCAGCCGGGCGACATAGTGATATATGACGGTCACATCGGAATAGTCTCGGACATAAGGCGCCCAGACGGCCTTCCTTATCTCATACATAACACGGACGAGCTCCTGACCGGGTATATGGAGGAGGACGCTCTTGACAGCAGGGAAATACTCGCTCATTACAGATTTGACGCGAGCATAATACCCGAAGAAGTGCTCATCCCCTGGAAATCCGGTACTGGTAATACCGATAGTGCCGACAATACTGACAATACTGAAAACACCGATAGTACCGCTGATATCGATGTTATCGATGACATCGATGATACCAATGATACCGCTAGTGCCGACAGCACCGATATTACTGATTAAAAGCCGCATTCGGGCGATGAAGATTGACCCAATAAAGATAAATTTTTTTTAGTTGAAAAAAACAAGCAGCCGAGAGGGCTTGCTGCCTGTGCAGAGCGGGCGGCAAGCCCTTTAGCTTCGCCCTGTTGCGGCGGTTGTTCTTTTCGCCTGCGCTTGACAAAAATATCCTATATTACTAAACTAAACTAAGAGATATACAGAGGAAAAATGAAGAAAAAAGTCAGAAAAGGCGAAAGCGGCATCGGGCTGTTTATGCTATGCTTTTAGTTTCAATAACTGCTTCCGTGTCGATATAGAGAGAAAACCACAAAAAGAGGAAGTATTTCATATGCGCGAATATGCTGTAAAGAAGCGGCTCGATGCCGCACAACCCGCGGCACGCGACAAGGCGGTTCCCGGCATGAGCAATCAGGCGATGCTCGCATTCCTATCTGCAATGCCGAAGAAGCGGGTACCTGAGGAGGAGGGAATCAGGCAAAAGCTTTCCGAGAAGTTCGGCGTGGATTTTTCCGGCCTGAAGATCACAAAGGACGCAGCCCTCGGCGATATACAGGAGCGGGCGTATACCAGGGGCAACGAAATACACCTCGCGCCGGACGTGGACACAGGGTCTATCGAGGGGCAGCAGATACTTATGCACGAGGCCGCGCATGTAATCCAGCAGGGAACGAGGTCGCTGTCGGGCGGTGTGCTCCAGGACGCTTCTTTGGAGGCGCAGGCTAACGACATAGCAAGCGGAGCGGGGCATATTGACGTTTCCGGCTTCTCAATGCCTACGGCAGCCGGCGCGCCGGTACAGGGCTTTTTCGGCTTTTTCCGGCGGCTGAGGGCGGAAAGGGAGAAAAAAAGGGCGGAAAGGGAAAGAGAAAGGGCCGAGAATACAGCGAAGGCGAACAGCTATCTCCCGCAGATGTTTTCATCGGATGACAAGGAGTTCACCGCGCTTATGGTCAAGAGTCTGGAAGAGCATGGCTTCACAGACTCGGCCACGCTCAATCGCGAGCTGCAGGCCGAGAGGTTCAAGGCTGCGGCCAACAGGATAACCGGGGGGCAGACGGGGACTTTCCGAAAGCCGGAATGGGATGAAAAAAGAGAAACGTCTTTTTCTGATCTTAACCGCGAGCTGGAAGGCGGTTTGCCAACCGAGTCGCTAGGCTCCCAGGGAGATATTAGGGTGTACGGAGTGTCTCAGGAAGAGCTCAACGGATTGTACGGGCTTGACATAAACGCTTACCGCAGTTTAATCGAGAAGAGCAACCGCGCCGCACGTATAGCGGCAGGCATGGATTGGACGCGCATGTCCGACAGAGAATTTCTTGAGAGTTTTCCTCTGCTCAGAGGGATTTCGCGTTTAAATGTGACCGCCGCCCAGGCCTCGCCGAAGATAGATGCGGACAAGGACCTGGCCAGAAGCGGGCATAAAGACCTGATTGATGAGCTTGATCTTGGCTCGAAAATGGTTGGCAGGCTGTTGGATTATGCCAATGCCCGTGTATACAAACTCGCCGGAGTGATGGATAACCCTCAGGCAATAGCCGAATTTGCCAAGGAGGCAAAGAAGCTTCAGCAGGGATATAAGGAAAGATTTATGCCCGAGCCCAAGAAACCCGGCCTGTTATCCCGCTTTTTCGGACTGTTTAAGCGCAAGCGCAAATGAATCTATGGATAAATGGCTATTCTCCTGTTTTATGCCTGCCGAAATCATGGAAAGCGGGATTAGTGATAGGGTCGGGCAAAGATGGATATATCCCAAAAAGCTGATTAACAATCCTCATTACATAAAAACACCCCAATTGTTATTCCGGTAAACCTACTGTCTAACAATCGGGGTGCGGTTTAGCCAAAGGCGGCTTAGTCTGCTTTAAAGCGGCGCGCTTTAACACAGCGCGCCGCTTATTGCTTCTTTGTTCAGCTTTTCGCGAGCCACGGAGAGCATCAGCTTGATGCGGTTTTCCTGGTTCACCTTTGTTGCGCCGGGGTCGTAGTCAATCGGCACAATGTTGGCGTTCGGCCTCAGCGAGCGAATCTTGCGTATCATGCCCTTTCCGACTATATGGTTCGGCAGGCAGCCGAAGGGCTGGGCGCAGATTACGTTTTCAAAGCCGTGGTCGATAAGTTCCATAATCTCTCCCGGGAGCAGCCAGCCTTCGCCCATCTTGCAGCCTATGCCTATGACCTGCTCGGCGAGCTTTATGACATCCTCTATCCTCGATGGAGCGATGAAGGAGCCTTCCGCCCTGACCGCCTCTATGAGGTAGCTTTCGAACTTCGTGAGGTATCTTAGGAGCAGCTTGAGCACAGCCTTTTTTATCCTGCTCCCCCCGTAGAGCTCGATGTCGTTTATGTTGTTGATGAGGCAGTAAAAGACGAAGCCGAGAAGCCCGGGAACCATGACCTCGCAGTCCTCGGAGGCGAGGAACTCCTCGAGGTTGTTGTTGCCGAGCGCAGCGTACTTGACGTATATTTCGCCGACTATGCCCACCTTAACCTTCGGCGTCTTTTTCACCTGAATCTTGGCATAGGACTCGACTATGCTCCTAAAATAGCTCTTCATTTCCCTCTGCGAGTAGGCGCGGCCCCGGGCGAACTTTTCGGAGATGAAGTCTATCCACCTTGCGGTGTTTTTATCGCTCTCGCCCTTATTGACCTCGTAGGGCCTGACCTGGTTGTTTAAGAGCATCAAAAGGTCGCCGTAGGCGAGGGCGGCCATCGCCCTGCGCAGCAGCGGCAGGGTTATCTTAAAGCCGCTGTTTTTTTCAAGGCCCGCGACGTTGACCGAAATCACGGGCACCTGGCCCATGCCGGAGTTCTTGAGCGCCTTCCTCAAAAGGTGGATGTAGTTCGAGGCGCGGCAGCCTCCGCCGGTCTGGGTCATCATGACGGCGGTCCTGTTCACGTCGTATTTGCCGCTCTTCAGGGCGCTTAGGAGCTGGCCAATCGTCAGAAGGGCGGGGTAGCAGGTGTCGTTGTGGACGTACTTCAGCCCCTCGTCTATGACCCTCTGGTCGGTGTTGGTGAGCATCTCGAGGTCGTAACCGTAGTTTATGAAAACCTTTTGCAGGATCCTGAAATGTATGTCCGCCATGTTCGGGAAAAGAATCTTGTAGGTGCTCTTCATTTCCCGGGTGAACTCGACCCTGTTTTTACTGTCTAACAATCCTATCCCTCTTTTGCTGCTCGACCGCCGCGAACAGGCTGCGGAGCCTTATTTTGACGGCGCCGAGATTTGTAATCTCATCTATTTTAATCTGCGTGTAAATCCTGTTCTTTGACTCCAGTATGCGCCTTACTTCGTCGGTCGTGATGGCGTCGACGCCGCAGCCGAAGGAGACAAGCTGCACGAGGTTTATGTCGGGATTGCCGCTGTCGGCCACGAACCTGGCGGCAGCGTAGAGCCTCGAGTGGTAGGTCCACTGGTCGAGGACCGCGGTAGGGACGGGCTCGACCTCGTCGCTCACAGAGTCCTCGGTTATGAGCACGGCCCCGCAGTCGCAAATCAGCTTGTCGATGCCGTGGTTAATCTCCGCGTCGAGGTGGTAGGGGCGGCCGCAGAGTATGATTACGGGCAGGCCCTCTTTCAGCGCGATGTCAAGGTACTCCTTGCCCTTTGCCCGTATCCGCGCCATGTGGCGGTAATACTCCTCGTAGGCGGCCCTGGCCGCTCTTTTTACCTCCGCGAGCGGTATTTTCCCGAACTCGCGCTCCAGCACCGCGTGGATTTTCTTCGGGAAATCGCGCCTGCGGTGCGGGCCGAGGTAATCGCTTATATATTTCTTTCCCTTAAGCGCCGTGACGTTCGCGCCAATGACCTCGGGGTAATAGGCTACGACAGGACAGTTGAAGTGGTTGTCGCCCAGCCCCTCGTCGAGGTTGTAGCTCATGCAGGGGTAAAAGATGGCGTCGACGCCCTCCTCGAGCAGATGCTCGATGTGCCCGTGCATGATTTTGGCGGGGTAGCAGACCGTGTCCGAAGGAATCGTGTGCTGTCCCTTTAAGTAGAGCTTTCTCGTGGACTCGGGCGAACGGAGGACACCGAAGCCGAGCTCCTTGAAGAAGGTGTACCAGAAGGGGTAGAGCTCGTACATATTCAGGCCCATGGGTATGCCGATTGTCCCGCGCCTTCCCCTGAAGGACTCGTAGGAGTTTAAAAGCTCCTTCTTGTAGTCGAAGAGGTTGTACTTCTTTGCGCCGCTTTTGAGGGCCAGCGGCTTTTCGCACCTGTTGCCGCCTATGAACTTGCCGCCGTCGTCGAAGGTGTTGACGGTCAGCCGGCAGTGGTTGGGGCAGCCGCTGCAGGTTATGGCCTGCACCTGGTGCTTGAAAGTTTTAAGCCTCTCGGCCGATATTATGCCGCTTTTTTCGGGCGCGTTCTGCTTTGCATAGAGCGCGGCCCCGTAGGCGCCCATGAGCCCCGCAATAGGCGGGCGGGTGACCTCGGCGCCGATTTCCTGCTCGAAGGCGCGCAGCACGGCGTCGTTTAGGAATGTGCCGCCCTGCACGACGATGTTTTCACCGAGAGACTCGGCGCTTGCGACGCGTATGACCTTGTAGAGCGCGTTTTTGACGACGCTTATCGAGAGACCCGCCGAGATGTTCTCGATGCTGGCGCCTTCCTTCTGCGCCTGCTTAACCGAGGAGTTCATAAACACCGTGCAGCGCGAGCCGAGGTCGACCGGCCTGTCGGCGAAAATCCCTAAGTTCGCAAATTCTTCTATCGAGTAGCCGAGGGCGCCCGCGAAGGTCTGCAGGAAGGAACCGCAGCCCGAGGAGCAGGCCTCGTTAAGGAAGATGTTGTCGATGGCGCCCATGCGTATCTTGAAGCACTTTATGTCCTGGCCGCCGATGTCGATGATGAAATCGACCTTCGGATTGAATTTCTTTGCCGCTGAGAAGTGCGCGATTGTCTCGACGATGCCCATGTCTATGTGGAAGGCGTGCTTGATTATCTCCTCGCCGTAGCCCGTGCAGGCTGAGGAGACTATGTTTATGCCCGGGTACTTTTCGTAAATCTCGGCGAGGAAGCCGTGCACAATCGGAACGGGGTTTCCGCTGTTCTGAAGGTATTTTGAGAACACGATTTCCTCGTCTTCGTTTATTACGACGCACTTGACTGTTGTGGAGCCGGCGTCGATGCCTATGTAAGCGCGCTTATCCTCGCCCAGCTCCGAATAGCTGACGCCGGTCCTGTGCCGCTCCCTGAAGGCCCTGTACTCTTCCTCGCTCTGAAACAACGGCCTGCAGCTTCTGAAGCTGCCGGAGGATCTGTAATTTTTCACTCTGTCGATGATTTCGGTCAGCCTGACCCTCTTTCCGCCGTCTAGGAGCGCGGCGCCCATCGCGACGTAATAGAGCGAGTTTTCGGGGCATGTTCCTTTAAGCTGCAGGGCCCTGTCGAAAAACTCGCGAAGCTGCGATAGGAAGGTTAGCGGCCCGCCCAGATACACGACATTGCCCTTTATCTCCCTGCCCTGGGCAAGGCCGGCTATTGTCTGGCTCACAACCGCGGCGAAAATGCTCGCGGATATGTCCGTCTTCTGCGCGCCCTGATTCAAAAGCGGCTGGATGTCGGACTTGGCGAAGACCCCGCAGCGTGAGGCGATGGAGTAAATCTTTGTATGCTGCTTGGACAGCTCGTTCATCTCAGCGGGGCTAATATCGAGGAGCGTCGCCATCTGGTCGATGAAGGCGCCGGTGCCGCCCGCGCAGGTGCCGTTCATTCGCACCTCCAGCGCGCCGGTTAAAAAGAGAATCTTCGCGTCCTCGCCGCCGAGCTCGATGACGACATCCGTCTCGGGCAGAAGCTTTTTCACAGCGACGCGGGTCGCGTAGACCTCCTGCACGAAGGGTATGTCCATCTCCTCGGCAAAGCCCATGCCCGCCGAGCCGGAGACGGAGAGACAGGCCTCGTCCACGCCCGGGAACGCGGCGCGTATATCCGAAAGCATATTCGCCGATTTTTCCGCTATCTGCGAGTAATGGCGCTCGTATTTTTTGAAGATTGGCTCGTCGTTTTCGTTCAATACGACGCATTTGAGTGTGGTCGAGCCGACGTCAAGTCCTATCCTGAGCATACTAACTTCCTTTATCTACTCTCTGTTATTTGTGGATTATATCATGCCGAAATTAATTTGTATATCTGATTTAAATTACCAGGGTAAAAATCGCGGCACGGAACCGTAAACAAGAAAACGCGCCCGAGAAGTGTCGGGCACAGGCGAGGAGCGTCGCTATGTATTTTATTATATGAGACAGGGTTACAAAAAGACATGGCGGCGCGCATGGGGCGCAGCCGGGCCGAGAGCCGCTCAGCGGCCGCATTATAATTAAAAAATATGAATCAGAGAAGCAATGCAGTATACCAGACTGGCAAGTGTAATCACAGCGGGGGTAAACAATAAGAAGCGCAATTTGCTCTTTTCAGAAAAAACAAACAGCAAAAAGCTCACCAGACACATAGGGATGGAGCCCACAGCCAGAATAATATTGCTGCCTGTGAAATAAGTGGTAGGTATCATGGCGTATGGGTTTATTATTTTATTTCCGCCTATAATCATCCTCGCCAGCAGCGCGCATACGCAGATTACGCCGATTATATAGATAACCGTCAGAACCCTCTTTGAACTTTTAATACTATCCATATTCATCGCTCCTAAACTGTTGCATTATATGCCGTGCCGGAAGGACATGTCAGCCGGCTTCGGGACCCGTTACAGAATCGCAGCAATCATGCAAATTACCAAGTATAAAAGGCAGAGCAGAGTGATTGCGGCAGGGATGAGCAATAAGAGTCGCCGCTTCCTCTTTTCGGAATAAGCAAACAGGAAAAAGCTGACCAGACACATCGGGAAGGAGCCTGCCGCCAGAATAAAAGTGCTGCTTTCAGCGTAAGTGACAGGCAGCATTGCCTCCGGGTTGATGATATTGTTGCCGCCTATTATCATCCTCCCGAGCAGCACGCATACGCAAACAGCGCCTATTACATAGAAAACCGTCAGAACCCTCTTTAAACCTCTTTCCATACCTAAGCTCCCAACCTTAATCCACGCGCTATGGCTCGTACCAAAAAATCATATTCAGAGCAAGGTTTCACAGCTCTACAAGGGGGCGCTTGCCCCCGTTTTTATTTTTCCGCTTTCCTTTTGCCCGTTACTATTCCGAAGATGACCGATATCGTAGTCACAAGCGCGAAGGCCACAAGCAGGGCGGCGAAGATGTTCCTGCGCATCCTCAGCGCCCTTGAGAGCTCGGCGAACTTTTCGTCCGAACTGCCCGTGCAGGCGCGCTTCTTTTTCGTTTTTATATCGTTGATTGAGTCGTACATCTTGTAATACTTGCGGCAATCGTGGCATTTCTTCAGATGCTGATTAACAGCCTCGACCGTGCCAGGACTCGCCAGGCCGTCCTTGTATATTGAAACGCAATCCATAACGATGTCACAGCCCAAATTCATTCTTTATCTCCTCCATCAGCATTTTCTTCGCCCTAAAGAATATAACCTTTGCCGAGCTCTCGCTTATGTTCAGCGCCTCGGCGACCTGACTGAAGCTCATCTCGCCGTAGATTCTCAGCATTACGACGTCGCGGTACTTTTCCGGTATCTCGTTTAGTATTCTGCGAATCGCCTCGGCGACCGTTTTTCTTTTCAGCTCGTCTTCGGGGTCTCCGAGAGTGTTGGTGCAGTAGGTTTCGGCAAGGTAGTCAAGGCTTATCGCGTCAAGCCCGAGCCTGTGCTTCCGCAGGTATTTGTAGAACGTATGCTTTGCAATCGCGGCGAGCCAGGTAAACAGTTCGCAGTTGCCGCGGAACTTGTGAAAGCTCTTGAAGGCCTGCAGAAAGGTCTCCTGGGTGAGCTCTTCGGCGAGGGAAAAGTCCTTGCAGAGTTTATAGATGAACGAGAATATCCTCGGATAATACGCCTTATACAGCTCTTCAAATTGCTTCAAGGCATCACCTTCTGTCAGTCAGAGTTTACCCGGCATAAGCATGTAATTCTGCCTGCGCCGCCTGTTCTGGAAATTATCACTAATTCATTATAACACACTTGTTAGTGCGGAGTATTAACAAAAGGTTACATCTGCCGAAAAATTTATCAAAGAAATTTTTTAAAAATTTCTCGGACTTGTGTAACCAAAAGGCAAAATGCGGTACTAACGCTTATGAAGGCATAAAACGGAGGCTGAAATGAGTTTTTCGATAATTGGCACGGGGATGTATGTTCCCCCGAGAATCGTTACCAACGACGAGCTGTCCAGGTTCGTCGACACCTCTGACGAATGGATACGCCAGCGGGTCGGGGTCGAGAGAAGGCATGTCTGCACCGACGAAACGGCGACGGACCTCGCCTGCAAGGCCGCGGTAAGGGCCCTGGAAAACAGCGGCTGCGACCCGAAGGAGCTGGATATTATTATCGCCGCCACCGTAAGCGGGGACATGGCCTGTCCCTCGGTTTCCTGCATGGTGCAGAGAAGGATAGGGGCCGAGTGCTTTGCCTTTGACATAAACGCCGCCTGCGCAGCCTTTGTCTTCATGCTAGAGACGGCCGCCGGCTTCTTTGAGCGCGGCAGGGCGAGAAAGGCCCTTCTCGTCGGCGCGGAGCAGATGAGCAAAATCGTCAACTGGGAGGACCGCGGGACCTGCGTGATATTCGGGGACGGGGCCGGGGCCGTGGTGCTCGAGGCGGGCGAGGGCTACATCGACTCGGTCCTCACTACAAAAGGCGGCGACGAAGTGATAAAAATACCGCACTTCATAGGCAAATCTCCCTTCTCGACCCAGAAGCCGCAGGAGCCCTATATCTGCATGGAAGGGCAGGAGACCTTCAAGTACGCTGTAAACGCGATGTGCAGCGACATAAGGAGGCTCCTTGAAGGCAACGGCCTCACTCTGGATGACATTGCGCTGATTGTCCCGCACCAGGCGAACAAGAGGATAATCGACCTTGCCGCTGCAAGGCTCAGAATCCAGGCCGATAAGTTTTACGTCAACATCCAGGACTACGGCAACACTTCCTCCGCGAGCATACCGATAGCCCTCGACGAGCTAAACAGGTCGGGGAGACTCAGGCGCGGAGACCTCATTATTCTAACCGCATTCGGAGGCGGGCTTTCAAACGCCTCCTGCATTATAAAGTGGTAACAAAAAACCGATAAGGAGAAGATGGTTATGGTGCTTGAAAAAGTAAGAGAACTGATTGCTGAGAAAATAAACTGCGAGCCCGGGTCGATAACGGAGGAGACGAAGTTTGCCGACCTCGGCATAGACTCGCTCGACGTGACCGAGCTTGTGATGAGCATCGAGGATGAGTTCAACATCGAGCTTGAGATAAACGAGTCGATGGTGACGGTCGCCGACCTCATAAAAGCGGTGGAGTCGAAGACAGCGAAGGGCTGAGGTTTCCCCAATATTCAGGAAAGGATAAGTTTCGATGATTAAATCTCCCATATGCGAGATGCTGAAGATTGACTACCCCATTTTTCAGGGCGGCATGGCCTGGATAGCCGACGGAAGGCTCGCCGCGGCCGTTTCAAACGGCGGGGGGCTCGGGATAATCTCCGCGATGAACGCGGGGGGCGATTACCTCAAGCGGCAAATCGAGATAGCGAGAAGCCTTACCGACAGGCCCTTCGGCGTGAACATAATGCTGATGAGCCCGCACGTCGACGAGGTCGCCGAAATCGTCGCCGAGGAGAGGGTTCCGGTCGTGACGACCGGCGCCGGGAGCCCTATCAAGTACATGGAGAGGTGGCTTGAGGCCGGCATAACCGTGATTCCCGTCGTCGCCTCGGTCGCGATGGCAAAGAGGGCCGAGCGGAGCGGGGCCGCGGCGGTCATAGCGGAGGGAGAGGAGTCCGGCGGCCACATCGGCGAGCTTACCACGATGGCGCTGGTCCCCCAGGTCTGCGACGCTGTGGACATTCCCGTGATTGCCGCAGGCGGCATAGCCGACGGCAGGGGAGTGGCGGCCTGCTTCATGCTCGGGGCCGTGGGAGTTCAGCTCGGAACGCGCTTTCTGCTTGCAAAGGAGTGTCCGGTCCACCCGAACTACAAGGAGATGGTTCTGAAGGCAACGGACATATCCACCGTGGTCACAGGAAGGCGCTTCGGGGGACACACCTGCCGGAGCATCAAGAACGACTTTACCAGGAATTTTCTCAAGGAAGAATACGCCCCCGACGCGACGCCGGAGAAGATTGAGGAGCTCGGTGTCGGCGCTCTGCGCTTGGCCGCGCTCGAGGGCGACAAGAAAAACGGCTGCTTCCTCGCGGGCCAGATAGCCGGCCTTGTGAACAAGGAGCAGCCTGCAGCGGAGATAATCAGAGAGATATTCGAAGAAGCCGAAGCACTATTGAAAGGGGCGAGCTTATGGGTAAAATAGCTTTCGTTTTCTCGGGACAGGGCGCCCAGTATCCAGGAATGGGCAGGAGCTTTTACGAGCAGAGCAAAACCGTCAGGGAGCTCTTCGACAGGGCCGAGGAGTACAGGAGAGGGACGCTCGAGCAGTGCTTTGCCGGCGACCCCGAGACGCTGAAGAGCACGAAGAACACGCAGCCCTGCCTCTATCTGGCCTGCCTTGCCGCGGCGATAACCCTGACCGAGCACGGGATAGTGCCCGAGGCCGTCGCGGGCTTTTCGCTCGGCGAGATACCGGCGCTCTCCTTTTCAAAGGCCTTTTCGTACTTCGAGGGCTTCAAGATAGCCTGCCGCCGCGGCGAGATTATGAACGAGGCGGCCGAGAAGGTGAGGGCCTCGATGATGGCGGTGCTGAGGCTTGAAAACAGCCTTGTTGAGGAGCTCTGCCGCAAGTATAATAACGTGTTCCCTGTAAACTACAACTCGCCCGGGCAGCTGGTCGTCGCGGGCCTGAGCGACGAGCTTGAGCTCTTTAAGCGGGACGTACATGATGCGGGCGGCAAGACAATGATGCTCTCGGTGGGCGGGGCCTTCCACTCGCCGCTCATGAACGAGGCCGCGAGGACCTTTGAGAAGTACCTGAGGACCGTGAACATCCGCAAGCCCGAGCTTCCGGCATACTCGAATGTCACCGCAAGGCCCTACGAGGGGGACGTAAAAAGTCTCCTGGCCAACCAGATAAACCACCCCGTGAAATGGGACCTCATCATAACGAACATGGTGTCGGACGGCTTCGACGTTTTCATCGAGACAGGAGCGGGCAACGTCCTGCAGAAGCTGATTAAGCGCATCGCCCCTCAGGTGAGCGCCTATTCGGTCGACAGCATGGACGGGGCCATGACGGTATTAAAGGAGCTTAAAAGTGCTTAAGGGAAAGGTAGCTGTGGTCACAGGCGGAAGCCGGGGGATAGGCAGGGCGATATGCGAGAAGTTCGCCGAAAACGGCGCGGATGTCGCCTTCATCTATTCGGGCAGCGCCGAAAAGGCCGGGGAACTGAAGGAAAAACTTCTGAGCTTCGGCGTCAAGGCCGAGGCTTACAGGTGCAACGTCGCCGATTTCAGCGAGGTCGGCGAGACCTTCAAGCGGATAACAGCCGACTTCGGCACGGTCGACATTCTTGTTAACAACGCCGGCATTACGAGAGATAAACTCCTGCTCTCCATGCGCGAGCAGGACTTCGACGAGGTTCTGGACGTGAACCTCAAAGGCTTTTTCAACACGATTAAGCAGGTCTACCCGATAATGGCGAAGAAAAGGGCGGGGAAGATTATCAACATAAGCTCGGTTTCGGGCCTAATCGGCAACCCCGGGCAGGCAAACTACTCGGCCTCTAAGGCGGGAGTTATCGGCCTTACAAAGACGGTCGCAAAGGAGCTCGCCTCAAGGGGCGTCTGCTGCAACGCGATTGCCCCGGGCTTTATCAGGACCGACATGACGGCAGCCTTTACCGAGAAAAACGAGCTTGTTTCGAGCATACCGATGGGGAGGATGGGCCTGCCCGAGGAAGTGGCAAGCCTCGCGCTCTTCCTCGCTTCCCCGGGCTCCGACTATATCACGGGCGAGGTAATCCGCATCGACGGCGGACTTGCGATGTAAGCAAAATGCGCCGCTTCATTCCAAGCAACGCAGCTATAATAAGGTCCGCGAAATGAGGGAATTATGAAAAGAGTAGTCGTAACCGGATTGGGGGCGGTAACACCCCTGGGAAATGACGTCCAGACATTCTGGGACGGTCTCATCAATGGCAGAAACGGAATAGACTATATCACCTATTTTGACACCAGCGCCTACAAATACAAGCTCGCGGCCGAGGTCAGGAACTTCGACCCCCTGCGCTTCATGGACAAAAACAGCGCGAGGAAGACCGACCTCTTCGTCCAGTACGCCCTCTCCGCCGCGATTGAGGCGATGGAGGACAGCGGCCTTGAGGGTAGGATTGAAAGCGAGGAGCTGGGCGTGTACTTCAGCTCCGGAATAGGCGGCTTTCTAACCCTAAGCCAGGAGCATGAGAACCTGCTCTCGAACGGGCCGAGGAAGGTCTCCCCGCATTTTATCTCGAAGATGATAAGCAACATCGCGGCGGGCAACATAGCGATTAAGTACAATGCGAAGGGACCCTGCATCTGCCCCGTTACGGCCTGCGCGGGCGGCTCTACCGCGATTGGCGAGGCTTACAGGGCTATAAAGCACGGCTACGCAAGAGCGATAATCTGCGGCGGGAGCGAGGCTGCTATCACGCCCCTCGCGCTCGCGGGCTTCGGCAACGCGACGGCCCTCAGCGACTCCAACGACAGGGACGCGGCCTCGCTGCCCTTCGACAGAAGGCGGAGCGGCTTTGTTATCGGCGAAGGCGCCGCGGCGCTGGTCCTCGAGGAATACGAGCACGCCGTATCGAGGGGGGCAAAAATTTACGCGGAGGTCTGCGGCTACGGCTCCACCTGCGACGCCTACCACGTCACGGCGCCGAACCCCGACGTCAGGGCAAGCTCCAAGATGATTCTGGACGCGATTAAGGACCTGCCCGAAATAGACCCCGCGAAAATCTATATCAACGCCCACGGCACGGGCACGAAGCTCAACGACAAGACCGAAACGATGGCGATAAAAATGGCCTTCGGAGAAGAGAGGGCGAGGAAGCTCCACATAAGCTCGACCAAGTCCATGACCGGGCATATGCTCGGCGCGGCGGGCGCCGCCGAGGCCGTGGCGGCGGTTCTGGCGCTCAAGAACGGTATAATCCCTCCGACGATTAACCTCCTTGAGCCGGACGAGGAGTGCGACCTTGACTACACGCCGATAAAGGCGGTGAAGGCTGAGCTCGAGCTTGCGCTCTCAAACTCGCTCGGCTTCGGCGGGCACAACGCCTGCCTCGCGTTCAGAAAGCTTTAAGGAGGCAAAAATGAACAGGGAAGAGCTTGAAAAAATCCTGCCCCACAGAAACAGCATGCTCCTTGTCGACCGGGCGGAGGTGCGGGAGGGCAAAGCCTGCGGCGAGAAGAAAATTAAGGGCGGCGAGTGGTTTCTAGACGGGCATTTCCCCGACAACCCCGTCGTGCCGGGAGTCATACTCTGCGAGATTATGGCCCAGTCCACCTGCGTGCTCCTTGCCTCCGAAATAAGCGGCGAGGTGGAAACCTACCTCACCGGAATAGAGAAGGCAAAATTTAAAATCCCCGTCAGGCCGGGCGATGTTTTCCAGACGGAATGTGCAATAATCAAGTCAAAAGCGCCGTTTTACTGGGCTTCCGGGAAGGGCTATGTGAACGGCAGGCTCTGCGTCACAGCCGAGTTCTCCTTTGCCGTGATGAAAAGAATGAGTAAATTAATTTAAATTAATAAAGTAAATAGTGTTGACAAAATAAACTTGGAATACTATAATATAGCAAAACTCGGCGGAGGACAGTAATGAGGACAGTATTTTTTGCAGCAGAATATGGGTTTTATTTTTACTTTTACTTTATTTGTGATAAAGTAAAAGTGATTTCTGCTGCAAAAAATGCAATAGTATCATAGTTTCGAAACTATTTGCATTTGGCCTCGCAGTGAAATCACTGCGGGGCCTTTTTTATCAGGTAAAGGAGGCTAGTTTATGATAGCAGTTCTGAAACCGGGAGTATCGAAGCAGCAGATTGACAACCTCTGCAACTGGCTGAAGGAGCAGGGGGTGGATGTGCACATTTCGGAAGGGAAGTATTATACGGTGCTCGGACTTATCGGCGACACAAGCAAGATTGACGTTGAACTATTGGAGGACCTTGAAATAGTCGACTCGGTGAAAAGGATAAGCGAGCCGTTTAAGAGCGCAAACCGCAAGTTCCACCCCGAGGACACGGTCATAGAAGTAGGCGGTTTGAAGATAGGCGGCGGAAACTTCCAGCTCATAGCCGGGCCCTGCTCGGTGGAGTCGGAGGAGCAGATTCTGGAGATTGCCGAGAGCGTCAAGGCCGCGGGCGCGACGATACTGCGCGGAGGGGCCTTCAAGCCGCGCACCTCGCCCTACGACTTCCAGGGCCTCAGGGCCGAGGGCATTGAGCTGCTCCTCGAGGCAAAAAAGAAGACCGGGATGCCGATAGTATCGGAGATCATGAACGCAAACCACCTGCCGCTGTTCGAGCATGTGGACATCATACAGGTCGGCGCGCGCAACATGCAGAACTTCGAGCTGCTAAAGGAGCTCGGGAAGATAGATAAGCCGATACTGCTAAAGCGCGGGCTTGCCAATACTCTCAAGGAGCTTTTGATGAGCGCCGAGTATATCATGGCGGGCGGGAACGAGAGGGTCATACTCTGCGAGCGCGGCATCAGGACCTTCGAGACCTACACGCGCAACACGCTGGACCTCTCGGCGGTTCCGATGCTGAGGGAGCTTACGCACCTTCCCATAATCGTCGACCCGAGCCACGCCACCGGCATGTCGAGACTGGTAAAGCCCATGGCCCTCGCGGCCGCGGCGGCGGGAGCGGACGGGATAATGATAGAGGTCCACAACAACCCCTCGAAGGCGCTCTGCGACGGCGCCCAGTCGCTCACACCGGAGCAGTTTAAGGAGGTCGCGGAGAAGATTAGAAAGATACTCGAGGTGGTGGGGGAGTGAAGGTGGCGGTAGTCGGCCTCGGGCTTATCGGCGGTTCCTTCGCCAAGGCGTATAAGAAAGACGGCCACACGGTGTACGGTTTTGATTTAAACCGTACCATACTCGGCTACGCCAGGCTTGCGGGTGCCGTCGACGAGGAGCTAAGAGAGGAAAACATCGGCGAGTGCGAGCTTGTAATCGTCGCCCTCTACCCCGGGGATACGATAGAGTTCCTCAGGAAGAACGGCCCCTATATCTCGCCCGCCGCCACCGTGATAGACACCTGCGGGACCAAGAGGGAGGTCTGCGCGGAGGGGTTTAAGCTAGCTGAAAAGTACGGCTTTACCTTCGTCGGCGGGCACCCGATGGCGGGGAAGCAGTACTCCGGCTTTAAGCACAGCAGCGCGAATCTCTTTAATAAGGCCGCGATGATTCTGGTTCCGACCCGCTTTGACGACATTGCGCTGATTGACAGGCTCAAAAAGCTCCTTGCGCCCTGCGGCTTCGGCACGATTACGGTAACGACCGCCGAAAAGCACGACGAGATGATAGCCTTCACATCCCAGATGGCGCATGTTGTCTCCAACGCCTTTATCAAAAGCCCGACCGCGAAGGCGCACAGGGGCTTTTCGGCCGGCAGCTACAAGGACCTCACGAGGGTGGCATACCTCAACGAGGACATGTGGACGGAGCTCTTTCTCGAAAACAGGGATAATCTCATAAGGGAGCTCGACTTCTTCATCGGCTCTTTGAGCAAGTACCGCGAGGCGCTCAGCGAGGGGGACGAAAAGAGGCTCAAGGAGCTGCTTAGGGAAGGCAAGCAGCGCAAGGAGGAGGTCGACGGCGCTTGGCAAAGGTAAGGGTTGAAGCCTCGAAAAGCTACGACATAATCATTTCCGCAGGTCTCCTCAATAGCGCGGGGAAGCTGATAAGAAGCGCCGCCGGAGGCTCAAAGTGCGCGATAGTCACCGACGACATAGTAGATAGGCTTTACGCGGGAACACTTGAAAAATCGCTCGCCGAGGCGGGCTACGAGGTATTTAGGTTCGTTTTTCCAAACGGCGAGGGCTCGAAAAACGCCGAGAATTACCTTAAGATACTCGATTTTCTGGCCGAAAACGGCTTTACCCGCAGGGACCTCGTGGCGGCGCTCGGCGGCGGGGTGGTCGGAGACCTTGCCGGCTTTGCGGCGGCCACATATATGCGCGGAACGCGGCTTGTGCAGATACCGACGACCCTGCTCGCCGCGGTCGACTCCTCGGTGGGCGGCAAGACGGGTATTGACCTTAAGGCGGGGAAGAACCTCGCGGGCGCCTTTTACCAGCCGGACCTTGTGCTCTGCGACTATTCGACGCTCAAAACGCTTAAGGACGAGGTGTTCCGCTCTGGCTGCGCCGAGGTGATAAAGTACGGCGTTATTTCCGACGCTGCGCTTTTTGAAAAGCTGAAGGAGCCCATAAACGAGCGCCTCGAGGAGATAATCGCGCGCTGCGTCGAGATAAAGCGGGACGTGGTCATGGCCGATGAGCTCGAAGGCGGCCTTAGGCAAATCCTCAACTTCGGACACACGTTCGGCCACGCGATAGAGCTATTAAGCGGCTACAAAACGCCGCACGGGGAGGCCGTCGCAATCGGCATGGCGATGATGGCGCGGGCCTGCGCAAGGCTAGGAATATGCAGCGCGGACACGGCGGGGGAGATTGAGCGGCTTATAAAGCGCTATAGGCTTCCTACGGAAACCCAGTTTTCGGCTGAAGATATCTACAGGGCCGCGCTGTCGGACAAGAAAATGGGCGGCGATACGATTACGCTGGTCGTGCCGAGAGAAATCGGCAGCTGCGAGCTTCGCAAAACAGGCCTTGAGGAGCTAAGAGAGTTTATCTCGCTGGGCTTAGAGAGGATGAAGGGAGAGTAGCGAGTGGACATAAGGATACTGCCGGCGGACTTGAGCGGGAAGCTCAGGGCGATACCCTCGAAATCCTATGCGCACAGGCTGCTCATCTGCTCGGCGCTCTCTGATAAAAAGACCTTTGTCAGATGCGCCGGAAGCTCGGAGGACATCGAGGCGACGGCGCGCTGCCTTACGTCCCTTGGCGCGAAGATAGAAAGGGCGGAGGGCGGCTTTGAGGTTAGTCCCATCGATTTGCTCTCCCCAATCAGGGGCAGCACTCTCGACTGCGGGGAGAGCGGCTCGACGCTGCGCTTTATGCTGCCCGTCGCCTGCGCCCTGGGCGCGGAGGCTTGCTTTAAGCTCGCCGGCCGCCTGCCGAATCGCCCGTTGTCCCACCTTGAGGAAGCTCTGAGCGGGCAGGGCTGCGCCTTTTCAGGGCAGGGAAGCCCGGTTCTCAGCTCCTCAGGAAAACTAAAGCCCGGGCGCTTTGTCCTGCCGGGCGATGTGTCTTCCCAGTACATCAGCGGACTGCTCTTCGCCCTGCCGCTCCTTGAGGGCGATAGCGTAATAGAAATAACAGGAAGCATCGAATCGAAGGACTATATACTGATGACCCTCTCGGCCCTAGACAAGTTCGGGGTCCATATAGAGTTTGAGGGAAACCGCCTGAGCGTGAAAGGCGGGACTGGCTATAAATCCCCCGGGGAAGTCGAGGTCGAGGGCGACTGGTCGAACGCCGCCTTCTGGCTCTGCGCAGGGGCGCTCGGCGGCAGCGGGGTGGAGTGCTCCGGCCTCAATACCGCTTCGATTCAGGGCGACAGGGCGGTTCTGGAGCTGCTGAAAAGCTTCGGCGCGGAGCTTGAAAGCCGCGGAGACACGGTAACAGTCAGACCTTCGTCTCTCCGAGGCATCGAAATAGACGCAAGGGACATACCCGACCTTGTGCCGGCGCTCTCGGCAGTTGCCGCCGTCGCAAAGGGCAGGACGGTGATAAGAAACGCATCGCGCCTCAGGATGAAGGAGAGCGACAGGCTAAGGAGCGTGAGAGAAACGCTCTCTGCGCTCGGCGCCGACATAGCCGAGACAGAGGACGGGCTTGTGATAAACGGCCGAGGGAGGCTGAGGGGCGGCACGGTCCACTCCTTCGGCGACCACCGGATTGCGATGATGGCGGCAATCGCCTCGATAGCCTGCGAGGGGCCCGTCACAATAAAAAATGCTGAGGCTGTGAACAAGTCTTACCCCCATTTCTTCGAGGACTTCAGGTACCTCGGGGGCAGGGCGGAGGAAGCCTGAACTCCGCCAATCTAATAGCGAAAGGAATGTCGCAAATGTCGTCTTCGTATGGGAAGAACCTAAGGATAAGCATATTCGGGCAGTCCCACTCCGAGGCTATCGGCGTGTGCATCGAGGGCCTGCCGCCTGGGCTTAGGATAGATATGGAGGAGCTTATGCGCTTTCTCTCAAGGCGCGCTCCCGGGCATAACTCCTATTCGACGAGCAGGAAGGAGCCGGATAAACCGGAGTTTCTCTCGGGCCTCGTGGACGGCGTAACCTGCGGCGCTCCGCTCGCCGCCATAATCCGCAATACGGACACCCGGTCCTCGGACTACGAGGAGCTTTTCGACGTCCCGCGCCCCTCGCACGCGGATTTCGCGGCGCAGATGAAGTTCAAAGGCGCGCAGGACGTAAGGGGAGGCGGGCACTTCTCGGGCCGGCTCACTGCCCCGCTCTGCATAGCCGGCGGCATCTGCATCCAGATTTTAAGAACTCACGGCATAGAGATAGGGGCGCACATCGCCTCGATAGGCGAGGTTAGCGACACTCCATTCGACATGGTAAGCGTGAGCGCGGACGCTTTTAAGGCGATTTCTGATAATTCCTTCCCCGTTATTAGTCGCAAGCGGGGAGAGGAGATGCTAAGGCTCATCGAAAAAGTTAGGGCCGAGGGCGACTCAATAGGCGGCCTTGTAGAGTGCGCGGTTTTGGGACTCCCCGCAGGACTCGGCGATCCGATGTTCGACGGTATGGAAAACCGCATCTCCGCGATAGTTTTCGGCATACCCGCGGTGAAGGGGATAGAGTTCGGAAACGGCTTTGCCTGCGCCGCGCTTAGGGGCTCCGAGAACAACGACCCGTTCTGTACCGACGGAATAACGATAAGGACCAAAACGAACAACCACGGCGGAATCCTCGGCGGCATAACAACCGGCATGCCGCTCATCTTCCGCGTAGCAATAAAGCCCACGCCCTCGATTGCAACAGAGCAGGAGAGCGTGAGCCTTTCAAAGATGGAGAACAGAAAGCTAGTAATAAGGGGCAGGCACGACCCCTGCATCGTTCCCCGCGCGGTTCCCTGCGTGGAGGCCGCGACGGCCGTGGCGGTAATGGACGCCCTGCTCGAGAATAAAAAGTACCAGGGAGGCGAATAGGATGGATTTGCAGGATTACCGCAAACAGATAGACAGGGTTGACGAGGAGATACTCAGGCTCTTTACCGAGCGCATGAAAATCTGCGCAAAAATCGCGGAGTACAAGATGCAGAACAATCTCCCGGTCTTCGACCCGGCAAGGGAGAGGGCGAAGCTGTCCGACATCTACGAGAGAGCGGAGGAGGACATGCGCACTTACACGAACGTGCTCTTTTCGCTTTTGTTTGAACTCAGCCGCCTGCACCAGAAAAAGATAATAAGGCCCTCGACGGAGCTCATGCGGCAAATCGAGCGGGCGATAGAGGAGACGGACAAAAGCTTCCCCGAGCACGCGGTCGTCGCCTGCCAGGGCGTCGAGGGCGCCTACTCGCAGCTTGCCTGCGAAAAGCTCTTTGCGGTTCCGAATATTATGTACTTCAGCAGCTTTGAAGGCGTTTTCGCCGCGATTGACAAGGGACTTTGCCGCTACGGCGTGCTGCCGATTGAAAACAGCACGGCGGGTTCGGTCAACAAGGTTTACGACCTCATGATGCGCTACGATTTCCACATAGTTCGCAGCGTAAGGCTCAAGGTCGACCACAACCTTCTTGCGAAGAAGGGGACGAAAATCGAGGATATAAGGGAAATCATATCCCACGAGCAGGCGATAAACCAGTGCGCGGGCTTCTTAAGTACACTCAAAAATGTAAAGATAACCGTCTGCGAGAACACCGCGGCGGCCGCGAAGATGGTCGCGGAATCGGATAGACGCGACATCGCCGCCCTGTCCTCGCGCTCCTGCGCGGAGCTCTACGGACTCGACTGCCTTGCCGCCTCCGTTCAGGATACGGGCAACAACTACACGAGGTTCATCTGCATCTCCAAGAAGCTCGAGATTTACCCGGGCGCCGACAAGACGAGCATGATGATGGTCATAGCGCACAAGCCGGGCTCTCTTTACAAGGTGCTCTCGAGGTTCTACGCGATGGGCATCAACCTCGTCAAGCTCGAAAGCCGGCCGCTGCCCGACCGCGACTTTGAGTTCATGTTCTACTTCGACCTCGAGACGCCCGTTTATTCCGAGAAGTTCTCCCAGCTCATAGGGGAGCTTGACAGCATCTGCGAGAAGTTCAAGTACCTGGGAAGCTATTCCGAGATAGTCTAAACTAAGCGGGGGGCTGCGCTCCCCGCTTAAACTTTAGAAAAAGCCGCTCCCGGGGGTAAGACTGAAGTGACCCCAAAAAGTTAGACAAAATGTAAAAGAGAAAAAGTCAAGCAACCGAGAGGGCTTGTTGCCTGTGGAGAGCAGGCGGCAGGCCCTTCAGCTTTGCCTTGCTGCGGCGGTTGTTGCCTGTCGGCTTCAAAGTCGCGCTCCAGAAGGTTAGGCGCTGTTTTGCCTGCTTCACCCTTGTAAGACTTGTACTTCTTCATTCTTACCCGGCAGATAAGGCCCGCTTCCTTCATCAGGCGCAGCACCGTTT
>ENA-UPSB01000591-UPSB01000591.1-bioreactor-metagenome-genome-assembly--contig:-NODE-591-length-57417-cov-5.595098_pt1 | contig 57417 bp, 52 predicted proteins | sample MGYA00238182_ERZ773286 | MGnify/ENA primary metagenome ERZ773286 (study PRJEB29026, sample SAMN07631240) | bioreactor metagenome | isolation source: Switchgrass digestor | place: USA: Dartmouth...
GTAACCCCGTCTCTTGCAGATTGTCAAGATTTGATTATGAAGTAAGGGAGCGTCAGCCAGACTGATGATCACAAAAGGTTCCTTGCTTAATTTAGAAAAATCCAGTGGTTGCTGGGCTAAGGGATGCTCACTGTTAAGGACAAGGCAAAAGCGATCTTTATGGGATACCGTATAATCCAGGGTATTATTACCAAGGATCATAGGCGCTATCGTAAAATTGAAATCGTATCTACCCTCGCTTATGGACACTGCCTGATCGGTACCGGTAGTCATAGATACATCCACCTGGATATCCGGATAACGCTTGGAAAACAAAGAAAGACACTGCGTTAGAATTTTGTTGGAAGTGTTTACAATCCCGATAGAAACTCTTCCTGACTTTCCTTCGCTGTGCCTTTGCACTTTAAGGGCGGCATTTTGCATTTTTTCCAGAATGGAGATAGCCTCGGGCAAAAACATTTCCCCTTCACTGGTCAAAAACACTTGTCGGCCAACACGCAAAAATAATTTGACACCTAAATAACGTTCCAGTTCATTTATATGATGGCTGATTGCCGGTTGGGTAATGTAATGCCTTCTGGCGGCTTCGGAAAAATTGAGGCTTTGGGCGGCTGAAATAAAATAGCGAAGCTGCTCACTGTTCATTTTATCACCCCTTAAAAATAAATAATATCACTTAAACTTTCTCCAGGTCAATCAAAATGGTAAATATATTTTATAAGAATTTGCTATATGTCCCAAAATAATAGTTATTTCCCTTTTAACATAAAAAAGTCTAAACTTAGAACTAAGACCAATCATTTCACAAACAAATTTATAAAAGTTTGTGAAAAAAATATCTAAGGAGGATATGCTCAATGTATGAACATCTTTTTTCACCCAAGAAGATTGGCAACTGCGAGATACCCAATCGTCTGGTTGTAACTCCCATGGTTGCCAATCTTAACAACCCGGAAGGCTTAGCAACCGAACGCTATATTAGATATCATGAGGAAAAAGCCAAGGGTGGTTGGGGATTAATTATTACCGAGGACTATGCCATTAACGATCACGCCAGAGGCTATCCCCTTATTAGCGGTTTATGGGACGAATCTCAGATTCCCGGCCATAAAAAACTTACCGACACAATTCATAAATATAACACTAAAATTTTCTGCCAGATCTATCATGCCGGACGTCAGTCCAACCCTAGAGTAAACGGCGGTGTTCAGCCAGTATCTTGCTCACCGATTCCTTGCCCCTGGAATAAATCGATTCCAAAAGAATTAACAATAGAAGAAATTCAACAGATTATTAAAGAATTTGGTATTACCGCTGCCAATGTAGTAAAGGCGGGATTTGACGGTATAGAAATTCATGCCGCCCACGGCTATTTAATTCACCAGTTCCTCTCCCCCAACTCCAACAAGCGGGTAGATGAATATGGCGGCAATTATGAAAACCGGGTCCGTTTCCTGAAGGAAGTTATGCAAGAAGTCAGAAAAGCCGTAGGTCCCGATTTCCCAATGGGTGTCCGCCTCTCGGCAGCTGAATTTGCCGACGGAGGGCGCACCATGTTTGAAACCAGACAAATTATCCGTGATATTGAAGCCTGGGGCGCAGACTATCTCCATTTGACTTTCGGTATGTACGGCACACGTTCTTCAGTGGCTTCGGTTTTGTCCTTCTTCCAAAGCCATGGCTTTGCTGTACAATTTGCGGAAGAAGCCAAATCATTGGTCAAGATTCCGATAATCACCGTCGGACGTATTCAGGAACCCTGGATGGCAGAAGACATCATTGCTTCCGGCAAAGCCGATTTTATCGGCATGGGTCGGCCATCACTATGTGATCCCCATTATCCCAACAAAGTTAAAAACGGTCAATACCAGGATATCCGCACCTGCATCGGTTGTTTGCAGGGATGCACCGCTTCCACCTATATGGGAGTTCCCATTCATTGCCTAGTCAATCCGGAGCTCGGTTATGAGTTCGAAACGGATTATTCTCCCGCTCCGGTTAAGAAAAAAGTGTTTATCGCCGGCGGTGGCGTAGCAGGCATGGAAGCGGCCCGCGGTGCTGCCATCAAGGGACATGAAGTACATCTTTACGAAAAAACGGATACCTTGGGCGGGCAATTCCTTTCCGCTTCCTATCCGCCGTTCAAAGGAGAATTCGCCTCCTTCCCTGCTTGGCAGATTAGGCAGCTAAAGAAATTGGGAGTTCATATTCATTTAAATACTCCCTTGACTGCAGATATTGTCAAGAAGGAAAAACCGGATAAAGTGATTTTGGCCACCGGAGCCCAGCCCATTATCCCGGACATCCCGGGAATAGATCTCCCGAATGTGGTCCTGGCCGAAGACGTACTGCGCGGCCGCGCAGATACCGGAATGAATGTGTTGGTGGCCGGCGGCGGCATGATCGGCTCGGAAACCGCTGCTTACCTTTGTGTCCAATGTAAAGAAAGGGTCACTCTAATCGAGATGCTGCCGGATATCGCCAATGATATGGAAGGCGGAATCCGTGATGACCTGAAAGATTTGTTAAATAAATATTTTGTCAAGATCTTAACCGAAACCAAACTAGCAGGAGTTACCCCCCAAGGCGCCCTTATTGAACAGGGCGGAGTGGTGAAGCTTTATCCCTGTGACACCATTGTTTTAGCCATCGGTACCAAGGCTTACAACCCCTTGGAGGAAGAACTCAAAGGTCTTTGCGAAACCGTAGTTATCGGCGACGCGATCAAGCCCAGAAAAGCAGTTGTGGCTGTACGTGAAGGTTTCGTGGCCGGCATGAACGCTTAAGGCGTTCATGCCCGCTGCGAATATCAATAGAATTGATAAACCAAAAGGGAAAATACTGAATTGCAAGCCGATTCATTTCATGGTGACAATGCATCATTAGCTTAAAATGCTTGATAAAGTTTCTAAAGTAATTTATAGGGGTAATCTTATTATTTAAGGAGGATTTAAATGAGCGAAGCTAATTTATCCCAAAAAATTACTCCCGAATTAGCGCCAAAACCAAAGAACTTAAGCTATTATATTAAGTCTATTATTGGTATTGCAATTATGCTTTTCTTCCAATATATTCCGGCTCCACCGCCCATTACCCAACCCGGTATGGCTCTATTAGGATTTTTCATTGGTTTGGTTGTACTGTGGACCCTAGTTGACCTGGTATGGCCAACCTTTGTAGCTATAATTTTGTTTGGTTTTATTGCCAAGGACATATATCCCAACTCTTGGCAGCTTGCCGGTATTTATGAAGCCGGTCAACAGTCTTTCGGTAACTGGATCGTAATCTTTGTCATTGGTACTTTACTACTTGCTCACGCCTTACAAAAAGTGGGTACCATCAGACGGATTACCTTCTGGTTTTTAACCCGGAATTTTGCCAAGAAAAACCCCTGGACATTCACCTTTATGTTCCTGTTGTCCTCTCTTGTTGTGGGTTGCTTCCTGGATGTTACCGTAGCTCAGTTCTTTATGCTCTTTATTGCTCATGAATTGTTTGAAGAATTAGGGTTTAAAAAAGGAGATCACTGGCCCAAAATCGTAATCGTAGGCTTATCCTTTTCTGTAATCATTGCTTTTGCCATGACCCCAATCTGTCATACTCTGCCCATTTTATGGATGGGTATTTTAAGCGGTATGACCGGCGAGCCGGTAAACTTCTTCTCCTACATGCTGGTTGGTATTCCCGTCGGTTTTATTATCTGGCTGATCATGTTCTTCTGGTTCCGCTATGTGGTTAAACCCGATATTTCCCAGTTTGAAAAAGTCAACTTTGATTTCCTGAACAGCAAAAAGCCGGGACCTATGGATAAAAGAGAAAAATGGGTTGCCACCGTTTGTCTTCTCTTAGTAATCGCTTGGATTATTCCCGGAATTCTTTCCTTTATCGCTCCCCAATCAGCAATTGTTGCTTTCATGGATAGAATTACAGTGACGACTCCGCTATTGCTGGCCATAGTTATCTTGGCTGTCGTCCGTCCCGGCGGCGAACCCCTTCTGGATTTAAAAGAAGCTTTTGCCAATATATCCTGGACCCCTGTTGTTCTGCTGGCCGGTATTATGATGATTGCCGGCTCTATGGGTGAAGCCACCACAGGTATTCCCGACTGGATCGCCCAGAATATCGTACCTCTGGCCTCCGGTATGAGCCCCTTCCTAACAATAGCAATCATTTGTATCCTGTCTATAATTCTCACCAATATAGCCAACAACGTGCCGGTCGGTATTATCTTTGTAACTGTCGGTGTCCCGATGGCTTTGAGCATCGGTCTCAATCCGGTAATTATCGGCATGGCTGTTTGTATTGGGGCCAATTTGGCTTTCACTATTCCTCCTGCCTTTGTTCCGGTGGGCGTTGCTTACTCAGATCCTTATTGCGCTCCGGGCACAGTATTCCGCAATGGCGTATTTATGACCATTGTCTCCTGTATTGTGACAGCAATCCTTGTTTATCCGCTTAGCCTACTGTTCTTCTAATACTCAAAAGCTTGCAATTCCAGTATTTGATCCCTTTTCTTATAACTCGAAAAGCATATTGGCGAATATTTATAATTCGCCTATATGCTTGTTTTTTAGAACAAAATGTCAGGGACATTTAGGGACATGTATTAATGGAAAATATGAGTTATGTTAAAAAGATTCGGAAGTAAATGAAGCAAATGAAGTATATTAATAATTAAAACCTTGAGAAAGGAATGTTACTTATGTTAGTTTTTAAAAATGCTCTTTTGATAGACGGGACCGGACAAAGCCCTTGTGAAGGGATTACTGTCATCATAGAAGGAAAAAAGATCACTCAAGTCGGTAAAGATCTTCCCATTCCGGAAGGCGCTCAGGTAATCGATCTTAAAGGCCAAGTACTGCTTCCCGGTTTTTCCGATGCCCATACCCATATCGGCGGCAGTGACAGATTAGACCGCCCCGGACTGAGCGGACGCTTCGACAGTTACGATTATGCCCAAAATAGGGAAGCCGCGTTGCAATGGGGTGTTACCACTGTCCGCAGCGCCGGAGATTTTACCCCGGAAATCTTAGAATTCCGCGATGAAGTAAATCAAGGAAAGATCCGCTCCCCGCGCATTATAGCCTGCGGGCGCTTTATTCAGGCTCAAGACGGGCATCCGGGATACACCGTATTTGCAGCCGATCAAAACATCCTGGATAATGCCATGGTCCTGGTAAATGAACAGACCGATATCGAAGCGGAAGTGAAAAAACTGGTTGACGCCGGAGTGGATTTTATTAAAACTTTTATTTCCGATGATAATAAAATGGACTATCCCAATTCTGTCCCCCGCCTCTCCAATGAACAGTTAAAACGAATTGCCGATACCGCCCATAAATATGGCAAACGCCTGGCGATCCATGTGGATGATTTGAAGGATATGGCTGATGCCGTAACAATCGGGGCCGATACGATTGAACATACCATCAATGTCGGCAGTACTTACCACGAACTCACGGATGATTTGTTAAAGGCTTTAACCAGTCGTGAAGTTTGGGTTGTCCCATCAATGATCGCCACTAAAAATCATGATGTCATGCCCAATATTCCACCGGTTTACGATAAACTGAAAGAGGTCATAAGAAAATTTATCCAAGCCGGTGTTAAAATCGGTGTGGGTTGCGATTCAGGCATTCCTTTTGTTCCCTATGGCGAATGTGTCCACCTGGAAATGGAGCTCTTAACTGAAGTCGGCATGTCCCCCTTGGCCGCCATCACAGCCGCTACAGGCGGGAACGCCAAAATGTTTGGACAAGATCATATTTTCGGCACCGTCGAGCCCGGCAAAGCAGCAGATCTAGTAATACTTGGTTCCAACCCGCTCCAGGATATAAAAAATACCCGGGACATCAAAATGGTTCTCCGGGACGGAAGGATTGTTGTTGACAATCTCCTAAGCTAAAGCCAAATTGCTTTTTATTCTATACGGTTTACAACAAGTTTAAGCAAAGTGTTATAATTTTACAGTTCTTTAAAAGGATTACCAATAAAAACTAATATAATTGGCAGACAAAATCGCTCTGCCAATTATATTGGCTTAATTTTATAAAAAAAAATCCAGATCCAAACTTTCCATAATACTTGTAAATGAATTTAATATTATTTTTCAAAGAATTTTGTATTCTTTTTTCAAAATAAATTGTAACAAAGGAAGGAGGATAATATGTCGAAGAATATTATGGATTCATTGCGGACAGTTCTTCCCCTGGTTAAAGAACTGGTTCAGGAAGAAATATGCATAGTATTAACGGACAAAACTAAATATTTGGAACAATACCCCCATGAAAATTTTGTCATTCCTGTGGTCTTAGGATCTGAGATTCCTCCTGGCAATCCGATTCTCGAAGCAATGAAAAACAAAAAAACCACTGTATCCGTTGTCCCCAAAGAAGTACACGGTTTTCCCTTTCTCGCCATATGTTATCCTGTAATAGACGATGATACGGGGGAAGTATTAGGGGCAGTTTCAGTGGCCAAGAATATAAATAAGCAGGCAATGATAGAAGATGCCGCCAATACTATTTTTACTTCCTTACAACATGCCAATGCAAGTATTCAAGAAATTGCGGCAGGATCTCAGAAACAATTCTCATCTGTCAGCAATATTGTACAAACCGTTAAGCAAACAGAAGAAAAAATTAACGAAATTGATTCCATACTCTCGGCCATCCAAAATATTGCTTCTCAATCAAATTTACTGTCTTTAAATGCCGCTATTGAAGCGGCTCGTGCAGGAAGCGCCGGACTGGGCTTTTCGGTTGTGGCCGATGAAATGCGTAAGTTGTCGTCTTTAAGCAGTACCTCGGCCAAGGAAATCACAAAAACCCTATCTGAAATAAAAGCTTTAATGTTAAAAATTGTCCAAGAAGTTGATATATCCAATACTATAGCAGAAGCGCAAGCTTCAGCTACCGAGCAAATAACAACCACCCTGGAAGAAATAACCTCGGCCTCAGAGGTTATGGTTAATCTATCAAAAATTGAACTTCACTAAATCATGCTTACATAACCCTCATAGACCACTCCGGAAGAAGGAACAACTGTAATTGTAGAGCCTTCTTTAATTTTTAGCGTGGCATCTTTGGCCCCGACAACGGCGGGAATTCCATATTCAACAGCCAGAATGGCTGCGTGAGAGGTAAGCCCCCCCTGTTCGACAACCAAAGCTCCCGCTTTGGCAATAAGACGGAGATCCTCGGCATCCGTAACCTTTGTTATCAAAATGTCTCCCCTGTTAAATTGCTCGGAGTCCTTGTATCTGGCAATGCCGGAATATGATTTTTTGTTTATTCCTGTTCCGCGCGCAATTATATTGCCGATTATCTGGACTTTTATTAAATTGGTTGTTCCCACTTTGCCCACGGGAACTCCCGCAGTTAAAACAACCAAATCACCGGTTTGCAAAAAACCCTTGTCTACGGCTTTGGACACGGCGAGTGACAGCAGTTCATCCGTACCTGTAGTTTCATCTACGATAATGCTGTTAACACCCCAGTTAAGAGCAAGCCTTCTGGCTACGGCAGGGAAAGGAGTCGCTGCAATTATTGGTGACTTGGGGCGATATCGGGAAATCAGCCTAGCCGTAGTACCGGATTGAGTGGGAGTAATAATGGCTTTGGCGTTTAAATCATTGGCTATGGTGTAACAGGCGTGGCCAATGGCATCGGCAATATTTTGTCCTTTTCTTGCCGGGACATTACTTTTGAAAAAGATGCTTTCAGTTTTACGAGCAATCTTGTCCATGGTTTGGACCGCTTCCACCGGGAAGGAGCCCGCCGCAGTTTCACCGGAAAGCATAATTGCATCCGCTCCGTCCAATATGGCATTGGCCACGTCACTGGCTTCAGCCCGGGTAGGACGGGGCTGGCGAATCATGGAATCCAACATTTGTGTAGCCACGATCACAATCTTCCCTAGCTCGTTGCATTTGGCAATGATCTCTTTTTGATAAACAGGAACATCTTCCACCGGTATTTCTACTCCCAGGTCACCTCTGGCTATCATAATGCCGTCAGCTACTCCAAGGATACTGTCTATGTTTTCTATTCCTTCCCTATTTTCAATTTTGGCAATTATTTTAATATCGGAACCGGCTTCTTCCACCAATTTTCGAACTTCGATAATATCCGCCGCCTTGCGGGTAAAAGAAGCTGCAATAAAGTCTAGATCATTTTTGATCCCAAACTGAATATCTTCCACATCTTTATCCGTCAAAGCCGGCAACTGAACGGCAACTCCCGGCACATTGACCCCTTTGCGCGACTTAAGGAGACCACCGTTGACTACCTTGGTAATAATCTTACCCTCTTGCACAGCGGTAACTTCCAGGTCAATAAGCCCGTCATCCACCAAAATGTGGCTGCCTGGGTTTACCTCCCGCCAAAGGTTTTCATAACTGACGTATACCCTTTCCGCCGAACCGGTTTCTTGGTTCGTGTCTAAAATAAACTGGCGTCCATTCTCCAGCAATACTCCCTTTTCAGGCACTAAGCCGGTACGAATCTCCGGCCCTTTGGTATCAAGCAATATGCCCAGGTTGATTTCCATTCTGGCTGCCACTTCTCTTAAGGTTTGAATGCGTTTAAAGTGCTCTTCATGGCTTCCATGGGAAAAGTTAAGCCTGGCCACATTCATGCCGGCAGCCAGTAATTGTTGGATTTTTTCAGCTGACTCGCTGGCAGGGCCAATGGTACAAATGATTTTGGTTCTTCTCAAAACTACCGCCCTCTTCCATCTAGCTTCTTGAGAATCAGTTTAGAAACCCTTGGAGGCAATAAATTGGACCAAATCAATAACTCTCTTGGAGTAAGCCCATTCATTGTCATACCAAGCGAGGACCTTAACCATTTTCTCTCCTACCACCATGGTGGACAAACCGTCAACAATTGAACTATGGTCATTATCGTTGTAATCAATGGAAACAAGGGGCAGTTCACTGTAAGCCATTATGCCTTTAAGATCGGTTTCAGCCGCCTGTTTTAGCTTGGCATTGACCTCTTCTTTAGTGGTGGGCTTGCTGACGTTAACTACCAAATCGACCAATGACACATTGGGGGTTGGAACCCTAATGGCCAAACCGTCCAGTTTGCCTTTTAACTCCGGCAAAACTAAGGAAACCGCTTTAGCGGCACCGGTCGTGGTAGGAATCATGGACTGATAAGCACTTCTTGCTCTGCGCCAATCTTTATGTTCCAAATCCAAAATACGCTGGTCGTTGGTAACGGAGTGAGTTGTTGTCATTACTCCTTGTTCGATCCCAAATTCCCTTAAAAGCACCTTGGCAACCGGAGCCAAACAGTTGGTGGTACAGGATGCGTTGGATATTATATTATGGGCCTTGGGGTCATATTTATCCTGATTTACTCCCATGACAATGGTAATATCTTCATCCTTGCCCGGAGCGGATATCACTACTTTTTTAGCTCCCGCTTGAATATGTTTGCCGGCACCGTCCCTGCTCACAAATTTGCCAGTTGATTCGATAACCACATCCACATTTAAATCTTTCCAAGGTAAAGCCGCGGGATCCTTTTCTGCCAAGATCTTAACAGTTTTATTATTAACTTTAAGAATATCGTCTTTTACTTCGACATCATAAGGAAGAATGCCATGATTGGAATCATATTTTAACAAATGCCCAAGTATATCCGGTTTGCCTAAATCGTTTATTGCTACAACTTCCAAATCTCCCGGAGATTGCAAATAAGCTTTAAAACACAATCTTCCGATCCTGCCAAATCCATTGATTCCAACTTTTACAGTCATAACAATAACCCTCCCAAAAATTGATTTCTATAAACATATATCTTTCATTAATCTTTCAAATATATACGATTAGATGTTAATATACATATTTTGTTAAATACAAACATATATATTCTGTTTGTATAAATTATATTCCTGCCCTTTCTCAATAATGTTGAGCAATTCCCGGATCATTCTTTTGATTTTTCTTGATCCATTCTCTCTATCCCTGTTTTTAAGCCCTTGATTACCTTTGAATTCCCTGGTTAATTAATGAGGCAAGATATCCTGCCCCAAAGCCATTGTCGATGTTGACAACTCCGACTCCGGAGGAGCAACTGTTAAGCATTGATAAAAGCGCCGCTAATCCATTGAAACTGGCTCCATAACCAACGCTGGTGGGTACGGCTATAATCGGTTTGGCTACAAGCCCTCCGATCACGCTGGGCAGGGCACCGTCCATTCCGGCTACCACAATAACCACTCTGGCTTCAAGCAACTTGCCCGTTTGCGAGAGCAAGCGATGCAAGCCGGCAACTCCCACATCATACAAACGTTCAACTTTGTTACCCATTACTTCCGCTGTAACTGCAGCTTCTTCCGCCACAGGAATATCAGCGGTTCCGGCGGAAACCACCAGTATATTTCCGACCCAAGTTTGTTCACCCTGACGGATTACGATGGCTTTTGCCGTTTCATAATATTCGGCGGTAGGAATCTCCTTGGCCAAAGCTTGATAACAATCATAAGTAGCGCGGGTACCCAATATATTGCCTTCTGAATGAGTCATCAGTTCTTTGGCGATTGCCACAACCTGCTCTGTGGTTTTGCCCTGGCAGAAAATCACTTCCGGAAAACCTTTACGCCTTTGCCTATGGGTATCCAAAACTGCATATTTCATATTGATATAGTACAAATTCTCTATTTCTTTAAGACCTGTTTCGATATCTATTTGCCGCTTTTGGATTTTAGTTAAAATCTCCCGCAACTTGTCGTCCATAATTTTCGCTCCATTCTTTTTTCAGAACAAAGGAATAAAAATTTTTTTGTTGATGATGTCCGGATACTTGATTAGATCCGGATATTAGTCCGGATTTTCTATATTTCCGGTGGATTCTTCACCAATTCGCTCAGTAGGGCATAGGCGGCTTCAATATCAGCCTTGGCGGCAACTTCGCTGGCTGTATGCAAATATCTTACCGGAACAGCCAAGCCGCCGGTAGCTATTCCTCCTTTAGTCAAGTGCACAGGACCGGAATCCGTGCCACCGGCGGAGATAACCTCACATTGATATGGAATACCGTGCCGCTGCGCGGTATCTGTCATCCATTGTTTAATCTTGGGAGAAACAATAATGGTCCGGTCCATGGCTTTAATGGCGACTCCCTTGTTTGCCGCCGTGCGGTATTCTTCTTTCGGAGTGTCATAACTGATAGTGGTATCTATGATTAAAGCCAAGTCAGGTTCTATTTCAAAGGCTGCAGTCTTAGCTCCACGAGCTCCGACTTCTTCCTGAACGGTAAAAACAACGTATAGATCATGTTCTCCTTGGTAGTTTTTTAAGACTTGTAGGGCAATAAAGCAACCAACCCGGTTATCAAGGGCTTTGGCAATTATATGGCTTTCCGTCTCCACAAATTCACCGCTTAAGACGGCCATATCCCCCTCTTTAACTTTTTCTCTGGCTTTTTCCTCCCCGTTAACACCTATATCGATAAAACATTTTCCCATGGGCTTTCCCTGTTCATTTTTTTTTCTTTCCCTGGCCACTACTCCTTTTAAGCCGGAGCCAAACATTACCCTCCTGCCGGGAAGCTCGGCTTCTTTAATACCGCCCACCGGAGAAAAATAAAGATAACCGTGACGATCAATATAGGTAACAATTAGGCCCACTTCATCCATATGGGCGGCAATCATTATTTTCTTTTTACCGGCTGCTTGATCTTTGTTTCCTGCCCCGTTTTTACTAAGGATCAGGTTCCCAAGGGTATCCGTTTCACTGGAGTCAACGAAATTTTCCGCATAAGCTCGAATAAGAGCTGCAACTTGTTTTTCATTCCCGGAAGGACCAAAGCTCTCGGTCAACTCCTTCAAAAATTTATAATCCAAGGTCATATTCTCCGCCATAACAACCTCCTGTATAAGACAGCAGTATTTTTTCATTATTCTCTTTATTTAAATAACATTTATATAAGCGTATGACATTTATTTAAAATCAAACGGACTAAGGCCAGGCAGTTTTCATAATCCTGCTTTGATATAAGGGAATTCATGCTATGAATGTTGCGGCAGGGGATGCTTAATGTGATCGAAGGAATACCCGATCCTGCCAAATGAAGATTCCCGGCATCATTGGCGGCCGCCGTTCCCCGGCGGAACTGCAAGGGTATCCCCTTTTCCCTGGCCAAATCGCTTATCCTGGCAATCAATTCCGGTTTGTATATAGTCAGGGCATCCATTAGGGAACAAGCCGGCCCTTTACCCAGCTCAACCACCCACTCTTCTTCCCTTTTTTCCGTAGTATCCCTGGCTGCGGTGGCTTCAATAATAATGGCCAGGTCTGCTTGGACATAATTGCTGACTACCTTTGAACCCCTTAAGCCCACTTCTTCTTGAACGGTAAAGGCTCCCACAAGACTGCAGGGGTAACGATCAGCCATAATTTCCATAATTATGGCACATCCCGCCCGGTCATCAAAAGCTTTTGCCTTAAATAGTCCGGAGCCAAACTCGGCGAATTCTGAAGCAAAAGCCACATAATCGCCGATTTTGACGTTCTTTTCAGCCTCTTCTTTGCTACCGGCACCAATGTCAATATACAAATCGTTAATACTTAAGGTTTGTTTGCGTTCTTCCCTTTTTTGCAAATGAATGGCTTTACATCCGATTACCCCCGGAATGTTGTTGCCGCAAAGCACTGTTTTGGAAATAAGGATTTGGGGATCAATCCCCCCCACAGTTGCAAATTTAAGAAAGCCTTCCCCCGTGATCTCAGTAATTAACAAGCCTACTTCATCCATATGGGCGGCAAGCAAAACAACCGGTGCCCGTTTGGTTTCAGTGTCCCCCGCCAAGCCGTCGGAGCTTTGTTTACGTACTATGAGATTGCCGATTTTATCAATTTTATATTCATCAACTTGTTGTTTGAGATGTTCCACTATAAAATCTCTAACCGGCTTTTCATTTCCCGAAATGCCATTAAGTTCGCACAGTTCTTTTAAATACATGACAATTCCTCCAGATCTTCCGGTAAGGATGCGATATAATGGGCCAAAAGTTTGCCGCTGTCCACAATATCCCCCAAGGAGACGGTCTCCACCGAGGTATGCATATAACGCAAAGGGATTGAAAGCAAACCCGTGGGGATTCCCTCTCCCACCAATTGAATAACGCGGGCATCCGTACCCGTAGGGCCTGCAACGGCTTCGATTTGGTAAGGTATGTGGTTCTCCTCAGCCGCGGTCTTCAATCCTTGGTAAATCTGAGGATTAATATTGGGTCCAAGAGCCAATACTGGTCCTTTGCCGAGTTGATTGTTGACTTGCGCCTTGCTGTCCGGTGTTTGGGCGTGGGTTACGTCAATGGCTACCGCAATTTCCGGTTTAAGGCGTTCCGTGCCCGTCACAGCTCCTCGTAAACCCACTTCTTCCTGAACGGTAGCCACGGCTACAACTCTATGCCGGTGGTTGATCCTAGTCAGTTCATTAATGCAAACAGCCATAACCGCTATTCCCGCCCTGTCATCCAAAGCTTTGCCCGCTATTTTTTGGTTGAGCAGCGTAAGGGGCCGGCGAACAATACTTATGATATCCCCGGGTTGAATAAGCTCAGCAACCTTTTCAGCGGAATAGCCTGTATCGATCACCAATTCCTCAAGGAGAATAGATTTTGAAGAGGAAACCCCTTTTTCTTTGGCCAACAGAGATATTATTCCTCTTACAGCTTCACGGGAATGGATAACAACTTCTTGGTTTAAAAGGGTGCGCTGGTCAAGGCCTCCTACATTGGCGAAATGAACCATGCCCAAACTGTCAATATAGTTGACCATTAAGCCGATTTCATCTTGATGGGCGGCCAACATCACTGTTTGTGTATTCTGGTTTCCGTTTTTCTGAATATACAAGTTTCCCCGAAAATCATCCGTAATTTCCACTGGAAACCTATTAAAGATATCTTTGAGGACCGGTTTCAAGGTATGCTCATAACCCGAAACTCCCCATGCCGGTGATAACTGGGTGATTATTTCTTGAGCCAATTCAAGAGAGTTCCTGTACAAATCCATCATCCTTCCGAATTTTTCCTGCCGTTAACCTTTTTGCAAGAATTATCTTTTTTTTGTTTTTAATCATCTCTGTTATCTTCATTTTCATTATTTTCTTTATTATCCTTATTTCCACTGTTTGGTCCTTCCGGACTGAATTCGACTTTGACCGTATCCCCTTGGTTAATAATTTTACCCGCTTGAGGGAATTGGTTAATTGCCAGACCGGATCCGCTAAATTCATAACGCAGCCCGCTTTCGCCCAATTTTTGTCCTGCCTGTCTCATGGTCAACCCCAAAACATTGGGAACAACTACTTCGTCCTTACCGGGCGTCCCTTCGGGAATGACAGGCTCTTCCTGTGGATTTTCAATGGAAGGCAAATCCTCCAGGTTGGATATATCACTGGGCGTTTGTGAAGACATCGGTATTCCATAGTACTGCAATGCTCCCTCAATAATGGCTTTAACATGAGGCCCGGCCTGAGTCCCACCCTGGGGAATACCCTTTGTAGGGCTATCAACAATAACCAGGACAGCAATTTTAGGATTGTCAGCGGGAGCAAAGCCTACAAAAGAAGTAACAAAATCCGTCTTTGAATAGCCCCCTGTCTGAGGATCAATTTTCTGGGCGGTCCCGGTTTTACCGGCAACCTTTATTCCCAGAATTTTTGAACTGGTTCCGGTCCCGCTCTCCACGACCTCTACCAGGATATCCGTCATGGTTTTGCTGGTTGTTTTTGATAAAACCTGCCTTACCACTTTGGGATTTTTGGTGACAATTGGCCGGTTATCCTGGTCTGTTATTTTCTCCACAATATATGGCTGCATCAGGTTGCCGCCGTTGGCAACCGCACATATGGCTGTTAACAATTGGATAGGAGTTACCAGATTTGCTTGTCCGAAGGACATGGTGGCCAGTTCCAGAGACTTGACGTTTTTTTTGTCAATAAGCAATCCTTGTTCTTCTCCGGCGATATCGATCTTCGTTTTACTGCCGAAACCAAAGGATTTTAAATACGTATAAAAAGTATCCTTGCCCAAGTCCGCGACGACTTGAGCCAGAACTACATTAGAAGAAAGCTTCATGCCCTCTGTAAAAGATATCACACCATGGGCCTTGCGGTAAGAATCCCAGTTGGTGATCCTTCTGGAGCCCACAATAATATAACCGGGGTCGTTAAACTTTTTTTCCGGGGTAACAACACCTTCTTCCAGCGCTATTGCTCCGGTTATAATTTTAAAAGTAGAACCAGGCTCATAATTCATGCTGATGGCTAAATTTTTCCGTTGTTCCTCTTTAGTTTGGCCGTAATTGTTCGGATCAAAAGTAGGTCTTGATCCCATTCCTAAAATTTTTCCGGTCATAGGATCCATGGCCAGAATAGTCGCCCTGGCCGGCTGGCCGTTTTCCATAATACTGTCCAACTCTTGCTCAATTAAATGCTGGATTGTTGAATCCAAGGTAAGCTTTAAATTAAAACCGGTCTGCACATTATCCTGCGCCAAGCTCAAATAACCGTCAGCTGTCTTTGAATCTTCTACTTTAAAATCCACATCACCGTTAAGCTCATCATTATAGTAATATTCCAATCCTTCTACCCCGTCTCCTGCCATATTTACAATACCCAAAACGGAAGCCGCCATTGTACCGGCCGGATACACCCTCTTATATGTATCTGTAAAGCCAACACCCGGAATTTTTAACTCCGCAACCCGATTGGCTTTTTCTATATCCGCCTGCCGGGCAATACTGACCCAGGAGGAGTTTTGCAGGAGCAGGTTAAGAATATCTTCACTGTCTTTATCCAAGATATCCGCCAATTTTTCCGCTATTTCCTTCTTTTTTGCCTTTAATTCTTCCTCCGTCATATCGCTGTTGCTTTTGGTTAAAGAAGCGGTCATAGTTTTGGGATCGGCATAAATATCCCGGGTGGGTACACTTTTAGCCAGTATATTATCTTGGGCGTCAACAATCATTCCTCTTTCATAAATCATTACGGGTTGATTACTGTTATGGAGCATGGCAGCCCTTGCTTTAAGTTCGGGGGCAAAAATAACATGCAAATATAAGAGCCTGCCTAGAAGGAGAATAAAAACGATGCCCAATACCGAATAAATAAAAAACTCTCTGAAATTAATTTTGTTTCGTTTGGCCATGTTGTTTTCCTCTCGCAGTGTTTTTCTATATTTTAGCATAAAATGAAAATTGTTATGGATTAAAATAAAATGAGCTCACAAAATCTTAACTATCGATGGCAATCAGACAATACGCAAACCACCTTGCTAAGATCTGTGAGCTCATTATTAATTTTCCCTCATCTTATTAAAGGATGCTAGAAAATTTTGTCTTGCAACAATGTTTATTATCATGTAAAGGATTCTATTAAATATCAATGTAGGGCCGAACTCGCTTTGAGCCGGCCCATTAAGTGTATTCTTATGAACAGCAATAAGGAGGAATAAAAATTCTTTCACCGGGATAAATAAGATCGGGATTGCCAAGGTGATTGTAGCCGGCCAACGTACGCCAATCCAAACCGTATTTTTGAGCAATTTTATATATGGTATCACCTTTTTGAACAACATAGACTTCCGGACAAACCCTCTCCATGTCCATGCCTACATGTTCCATGCCAGGGCAGTAATATCCCATTTGTTCAGTTCCATAGCCCATCGGGGATATATCGGAATACATCATCCCATCAGGAGACAATTGCTGGGATGGATTGCTCAAATCGGCCAAGCCGCCAAGCACTTGATCCACTAATCCGGGTTGTTGTTTTTTTCCAAAAACCATCTCCATACCTCCTTTTTTCTATTATGGTATGGAGTATTGGTTCGTTCAGTGTCTGTACATGGTAATAAATGTATTTATTATTTTTCTTTTTTGTCCTGACTTGACAGATATTTTTCTACTTGAACCGCAGCCAAGGCTCCGTCACCCACGGCAGTAGCCACTTGCCTTAAAGGAGTATTGCGAATATCCCCTGCGGCAAAGACCCCTTCCACATTTGTTCTCAGCAATTGGTCGGTTATAATGTAGCCTTTATCATCTGTTTGGCAATAAGCAACCGCAAATTTTGTATTGGGTTGGGTACCCATATAGACAAAAACTCCGTCCACCGGCAGGTTGGTTTTTTCATTGGTTTTGACCTGGCGCAACAATAAATTTTCAACCTTCTCCTCTCCCTGTATTTCTTCAACGGCGGTTTCAAAAATAAATCTGACCTTCGGGTTGTTTTGGGCTTTTTCCAATGCTGTTTGAGGGGCCCGGAATTGATTGCGCGGGTTTATTATTATTACTTCCGAAGCAAATTTGGTTAAATATTCACCTTCCACCAAGGCCATGCTGCCCCCGCCCACTACGGCCACTTTTTTATCTTTGAAAAATGCTCCGTCACAAGTTGCACAATAAGACACCCCACGGCCGTGGAAGGTATCTTCGCCTTTAACCCCTAAGGTTCTGGGTTTGGAACCGGCTGCAATAATAACGGCCCTGCATTCAATCGTCCTCTGGTCGGTATAAATCTTTTTAATCGTTTCTGTTAAATCCATTTTGGTTACCGTTTCAAAAATAAACTCAGCTCCATGGTTTATAGCCTGCTGGTAAAAAGCATTGGTAAGCTCAAAGCCTGAAATACCTTGAGGGAATCCTGGATAGTTGTCAATTTTTTCCGCAGAAGCGGCTTGACCTCCTGGCATCATAGATTCCAGCACCACGGTTTTCAGACCTCCACGCGCCGCATAAATTGCAGCTGTAAGCCCCGCAGGGCCTCCGCCGATAATCGCTAAATCATACATATAGATCTCAGCCTTTCTTTTCCTTTTTTTCTTCTCGTTTTTTTAAAAGTATATAATATCTAATAATATTTTCCAAGAAACCGGAAGGATTTATAACTTTCCCAAAGAATATAATAAATTTACATAATATTTTACCCGCTTTACATATATTAACAGTTAGGAAGGTACGCAATCCAAAGCATAATCATTAGGGGGGTACTTCTTTGAAATCATTATATAAAATTATTATCTTATTCATAATTATCATTGCCATTCTTGCAGCCATAAGCGGCTTATATGAAGATTGGCTGTGGTTTAAAGATTTGGGTTACGATACCCTTTTCTGGACTCCGTTATTAAGCAAAATATTTATACAATTAATTAACGGTTCCGTACTGTTTATCATAATTGCCGGCACTCTTTTCTCCGGCAGACATGCTTTTACCACTTTTTACAATGAGAATTTTAGAAAAAGAATTCGGCTGGTAGAAGAAGTAAACCGTCCTGTCCAGGCTTTAAGTCAGCGCAAAGTTACTATCGGCTTGTTGATTATTTCGGCAATTATCAGTATTCTGGTAAGCTTTATCGTCAGCTTTACTGGCTGGCTTGATGTACTCTCTTTCCTTAAATCCTCTACCTTTAACTATGTCGATCCATTATTTAATAAAGATTTAGGTTTTTATGTCTTTAAATTGCCTTTCTTTTATACAATTTATAATGCTTTTTTCCCTCCTATCTTTATTTTAACCCTGTTTACAGCCGGCTTCTATGTGGTCACCCAAGTTATTAAATTTAATTCTTTTAGGTTTTGGCGCCGGGATGCAATTACGATCAGTACCACTGCCAGGAGGCATCTGGGCATTCTTCTTGCCATAATCTTTGCTCTCAAGGCATTCGGCTATTACCTTGATACCTTCAGTTTGGTTTATTCTCAAAGCGGACACGTATCCGGGGCTGGTTTTACAGATGTACATGTATCGCTTCCTATATTAAGGGTATTGATGGTAATAAGCATAGTAGGCTTTATCTTTTCTTTAGTTGCGCTGGTATTCAGAGATTCCCGCCTGTTGACTGTACCCATTCCCCTTTTGCTGTTTTTCTCCCTTATTGTTTACGGTTTTTTGCCACCCGTTGTTCAATCCCTAATCGTTATCCCCAATGAATTGCAAAAAGAGGCCCCTTATATCGCCAATGAGATTGAACTGACCAGATTTGCATACGGTCTGGATAAAATTAAGGAGCAGGATTATTCCGGAGTCGAACCCTTAACGGGCGAGGATTTAAAAAAATCTCTTCCTTCCCTTCAAAATATCAGGTTAAATGACCCCAGACCTATGAGACAAGTTTATACACAAAAGCAGGGTATCCGCCAGTATTACAAGTTTAACGATATCGATATCGACCGCTATACGGTTGATGGGGATTATCGCCAGGTTCTATTATCGGCGCGTGAAATTAACATTCCAGATTTACAGGCTACCGCTCAAACATTTGTTAATACCCGGTTAAAATATACCCACGGCTTTGGTATAACCGCATCTTTCGCCAATGAAGTTACTTCTAACGGGCTTCCTGCCTTTGCCATATACAACATCCCTCCGGAAACCGATTTCCCCGACTTAACCATTACCGAACCGCGCATCTATTTTGGCGAGCTTACCAATGACTGGGTAGTTGTCAATACCAAGTTTAAAGAATTTGACTATCCTATCGGCAACGAAAATGCCGAAAACAGTTATCAGGGCAAGACGGGAATTCCTTTTACTCCTTTTAATAAATTCATGCTTTCTCTGCATAGAGCAACACCAAGGTTTTATCTTTCCACTGAGATTACTTCCGAGAGTAAACTCCTTCTCCACCGCAATATCAACGAGCGCGTACAAAAGCTGACTCCTTTTATCGTTTATGACAGCGACCCCTATGTCGTAATCGACGAGGGCAGGATCAAGTGGATTATGGACGGCTATACCACAGCCAGTACAATCCCTTATTCCTGCCGTTTCCCCAATAATGATTTCAACTATATCCGCAACTCCGTAAAAGTCGTGATTGACGCTTACCACGGTACAGTTGATTTCTATGTCATTGATCCCAATGACCCAATTTTAAAAACTTACAGCAAAATATTCCCCGGCGTATTTAAGGACATCAGCGCCATGTCCGATTCCCTTAAAGCGCACCTGCGTTATCCGGAAACATTGTTTAAAATTCAATGCCAGATGTTGAATACCTACCATATGACCAATGTGCGAAGCTTCTATAACAAAGAAGATGCCTGGAGTATTGCTAAAGAAATTTATGGAGACCAACCTGTAGAAGTGGAACCATACTTTATGATTATGGACCTTCCGGGAGAGTATAAAGAGGAATTTGTTCTAATCCAGCCCTTTACTCCTGCTTCCAGTGAAACCAATACCCGCAACAATCTAATCGCTTGGCTGGCAGCCAGAATGGACGGGGAGCATTATGGCGAACTGGTTTTATACAGATTCCCGAAAAATATTGAAATCGACGGGCCCTTCCAAATAGAATCCCGTATTGACCAAAACCCGGATATAGCCCGACAACTGGCCCTATGGAACCAGCAAGGTTCCAGCGTTATCCGCGGTAATCTTCTGGTACTTCCTATTGGCGGTAACCTGCTCTATGTTGAGCCTTTATACCTACAATCCAGAACCAGCGGCAGTATCCCCGAAATGAAAAGGGTTATAGTGGCTTTTGAAGACAAAGTTGTTATGGAGAATAGTTTTGATGAATGCCTGAATAAAATCTTTGGTAAAGACGCTCCCGTTATTAAACATACCACGGGCGAAACGGAACCGCTTGAAGAACCAGACCCGACTCTTCCTTCAACCGAACAGCCCACTGAGACCGATATTACCGATCTTATCGATCAAATTGATCAAATCCGCAAAATGCTTGATTCTTTGGAAGAGCAACTAACCAAAATTACCGGAGGAGAATTACCAACTGACACCATGCCGGCCGAAGACTTCAACGCTTCTGACAATACGGACACTAATTCCGATTTCTAATCCCAGACAAAATTAATTGGCAGCCCTTGAATAACATTCAGGCTGCCAGTTTTTTTGTCCTATTACAATTCCAGCTTACAATAAACAGCAAATCCTGTTATTTAACAGCAGAGTCAACATTGAAAACAAGTCGAGCTTCAGTATTTTGGGTTAAGCCGCTGTCGGGGTTAGCCTTAATGGCCAGAACCAATTCATGCTGACCTTCGGTAGCACTTTTTCCTTGGGCATCTCCTAAAGCATTAATGTTTTCAAAGGAAATCTTGGCTGTAGCCCCTGGTTCCAAAGAGGGTATTTCACCTTTTTTAGTTATTTGCTTGCTCTTGTCTGTTAAAGAAGTGAGTGTCAACTCCACTGGAATATTATTGATGGTTTTTTCTGTCATATTCTGTACTAGAGCCGATACTTTAAAGGTTGTTTTGGGCATAATCTGAATACCTTTGTACTCCTCTTCTCCGTAAACTTGATTGCGAATTTGGATTTGGGGATCGAATTCGATGCTTATAATCTTCATTTCAGGTTGGACCATATCCGCCGTTGCGCTGGGTTGAGATATGCCGGAAAAAGTGAATCCCAAATACCCCGCTATAATTACGACCAACACAATGCCGCAATAAGCCACATGTTTTCTCTTTAAAGTAATAAATTTGGCCATTCTCTTGCCCCCTATCAAAAATACTTAATCCTATATAAAAACCTATGCAGTCTTTTCCTGGACATGCATAGGTTGGACAATTTTTTTTCTTATTAATTAGTAATTTTTGATCAGTTTCCTACTTCCTTACTAGTTCCCGCACAAAACTACTTGATTTTCTCCCGCCGCATATATATTTGCCTGCGGATATCCTGCGGTGCCGTTAAACGAAAGACCCTGCACATTTGCAGCAGCCTGGAGCAAGTTCTTTCCCCTAAATGTTGTTCTATTTCATCAAAGTCAAGATTAGTAGTGATTATGGTCGGTAATTGTTCATTCATCCTGTAATTTAAAATAGAGTAAATCCTGTTGCGCGACCATTCCGTATAATTATGTGCTCCCAAATCATCCAAGATCAGGATGGGTATCGTTCTGGCAACATCCAGCAAATCCAATTCATTTGTTTCATTTCTGCCGGAAATCGAAGCACGTAGTTCATCAAGCAGATCTGGCACAATAAGAAATAAAACTTTAAATTCTTTTGCCAATAAAGCATTGGCTATAGACGCGGCCAAAAAAGTTTTTCCGCTGCCCACGGGACCTGAAAAAAGCAATCCTACTTCATAAGGGTTATTTTGAACATTTTCAGTAAAATCCATGGCCGCTTTCAAAGCTTTTTGGGCGTTAATATAATGCTCCGGCGCAGTAGGATCCTGATAGTATTCCAAGTTAAACTTAGCAAAGGAATAAGTCTTTAATTCCTTGGACAAACGTGCATATTTAAAACTGTTTTCAATTCTTTTTTGTTCCATGCAGGAGCAAGGAACAGCCGTATCATTCTGGAGAACTATACCGCGCCCACCACAAATCGGGCATGTAGATAACTGACTTTGTGGAGATTTGGAATTTTGCTCCAAAGATTGGATTTCTTCATCCTCTTTCTGTGGACGCTTAAACGTCTTTTTATTTATTACCTTAGCGATTATATCTCCGGACTTCTCCAAAGAGGTTCTCCCCTTTATAGTTTACTTATAAATAAATATCATCATATTTGCTTTTGCCACTGGGTTTATTCCTGGTGGATCGTTCTATCTTTCTGGCTTGTTTGGCCTGAAAATACTGATCCTCAGCTTCAATTTCCATCTTAGTACGAATGCCCTTTTTTTCCCATTCCCTTAATATCGAGTCCAAATAGCGAAAATTTCTTATTCCAGCACTGACACCACGTCGCAAAGCCTCTATTATCAGCTCTTCAGAATATGAAGCCGACAGCCATTTCTCTATATGCTCACATTCAAAAGCAGTTAACGGTCTGCCCAATTCCTCTTCGAAAATGGCAATAAGTTTATTGTCCCTTTCTTTCTTATTTTCAGCCTTATCAATTTGCCGAAAGCGTTCAATACCCCATAATTCAATTAACTGATCGATGAGTCCGCTTAAGTCAAAACAATAATCTTGCTGTCCGTCTTTATTTTTAAGATCCGTCTTAATGGTTATTAAACCTCTATTTTCAAGGCCTTCAAGCAGCGCATTAAAGTCCATAAGAGATAAACCCATCTTTTTACTTATTCTTTTAGGCAAATCCATATTATTTCTATTTTCAGAAACCTCATGAATAATATGGATAATAAGCATCATTTCCCGATCCGAAATATTAAGTTTATGATAATTATCCAGCAAAAAAGAGGGTACGGATACGGAACCTGAAAAGAAAAGAGCTTGAGAAAAGCCCTCGTAGAAATTGTTAGCCGGCACGATACCACCTCAAATAGTCTATCTTAATAAATATTATAATATAGATCCGATCAAGAAAAGAAGGAAATCGTCAATCATTATGTCAGATGCTAAATAACCTTGGCGATATTTTTTTCCATTTAATGTAAAGGATTTTCAAGTCCCATGACGTATATTTTTATTGAAAGGTGGTGCCTCCTATGGACATGACGAAAGAATTATTCAACATCCTGCATCGAGCCGATGCTCATCCGGCACTCGGGTGGAAACATTGTCAAAGAGTCTATCATTTGGCTAAAGAACTGTCTTCCCATTTAACCCTGGATGATGAAGTACTTTACGTAGCTTCAATGCTGCACGACATAGGAAAATACCCTAAATATGCTCTCCCTAATGTTGATCATGCATTACGCTCCAAAGGTATTGCGATGAGTCTACTAAAAAAATACAATTTGGCACCGGACAAGCTGTCAAAAATATTGGAGGCTATCGAGCTTCATATGTATTACTCCGAACCTGGGAGCAGCGATGAAGCAGTGTATTTAAGGGATGCCAACATCCTGGACAATCTCGGTAATATCGGTTTAATGAAAATTTTTAGCCTGATCGGTTACGACGAGTTGTTGCCCGGTCCGGAGGAAGCTTTAATTAGAATTCAAACTTTGGCCGAAGCTTTACCTAAAAAAATATATACTAAATCCGGTCGAAGGATCGCCGTCAAGAGGCGGGAAGAAATTATGCGTTTCCTGGCGGGTATTAAACGCCAGACTGCAGAGTATGCCTGGATATAAACCAGGCTTTATTATTGTCTATAAAATGATTCTTGCAAAATTTTTTCCATACGGGCGAACATTTCCATGAGATAAGCGTAATCTTTTTCTTTCTTGGCCGTATTTACAATAGATTTAAGAGTTTTACGCAAATTATTATAGGCATGGTCAACGTCAGCAGGGGTAATATCCTTATAAGAAGGAATTTTTATCTTTTGTTTGCTGTCTTCTGTTTCAGTTCCGGTTCTTTGGCCGGCACCGCTGAGTCCAAGCCTATTTCTAATTTCTTCCATCCATGGAATTTCAGGCTTAACTCTAATTATTTCATCCCGCTTAAATTCTATTTGCTCGCCCAAAACTGGAATGATGGCTTCCTTGCCCAATTCCAGCTCTATAAGTTCAGTAAAATCCCGAATTGATTCCGCCTCACCATGAACGAGAACAATACTTCGGGCTTTTCTGCCTGTTTGTTTAAGCCAGGCTATTAGTTCATCACGGTCGGCATGTCCCGAAAAACCGGTAAGATTAACAATGCTGGCATTTACAGTTACTTTCTCACCGTGAATGGTTACTTCAGTCGCTCCGTCGATTAACCTGCGACCCAATGAGCCTTCAGCCTGATAACCGACAAAAATTACCGTGGCATTGGAACGCCACAAATTATGTTTGAGATGATGTTTAATCCTGCCGGCATCTGCCATGCCGCTGGCTGAAATAATAATCGCCGTTTCTTCCAAATTGTTCAAGGCGATGGAATCTTCAGTCGTTACACTAAACCTAAGGTTTTCCATGGTTAAAGGGTTGTTCCCTTTTTCAATAAGACTTGTAGTCTCCTGGTCAAAATTATGGGTATTCCGGGAAAAAATTTTGGTGGCTGCCACTGCCAAAGGGCTATCAATATAAATAGGTATGACAGGAATTTTTTGTTCTATTTGTAGTTGATTAAGGTAATAAAGCAAATCTTGGGTACGTTCCACGGCAAAAGCCGGGATAATTATTTTTCCGCCTTTACTGTAGGCATCATTGATTGCTTCTGCCAATAGCTCCAAACGATTATTTTTGCCCTCGCGCACCCGGTTTCCGTAAGTAGTTTCCATAATAATGATATCAGCCTGATCAACAATTGTCGGATCATCAATATAAGGCTGATTAAGGGAACCGATATCGCCGGAGAATAAAACCTTGGTATTTTCAGTCCCTTCTGCAATACTGATTAAAACTTGTGCAGAACCAAGAATATGCCCGGCATCATGAAATTCGACCGAAATGTCTTCGTTTAAACGTAGAGTTTCATTATAATCCACTGGAACGAAAGATTCTATAGCTTTTCGGGCGTCCTCTGCGGTATAAATGGGAGTCAAAAGAGCACAACCGGCTCTGGTCAATTTCCGGTTTTTCCGTTCCACTTCCATTTCTTGAATATAACCGCTGTCGGGCAGCATTACCGAACATAATTCAGTTGTTTCCCGTGTGGCATAAACCGGACCGGAATATCCTTTTTTAATTAACTTAGGAATAAGGCCGCTATGATCGATATGGGCATGAGTAAGTATGACCGCATCAATGGTTCGAGGATCAAATCTGAACTCCTCGTAATTCAGTTCTTTTACGATTTTTGAACCTTGAAACATGCCACAATCCACGAGAAGTCTAAAATTTTCGGTTTCTACGATAAAACAAGAACCCGTTACTGTTTCGCAAGCGCCGTTAAAATGTATCTTCACTTAAAATCTCCTTTTATTCCTTTTAACTATTATCTAAATTATAATGAATCCTATATGCTCTCTTAAGTATATCATATAAAATTAACTAAAGTTTTTGTTAATAAAATCCTTTATTAAACCTTATTCTAAATAAACCAATTTAGTCTTTACTGCTTTCAAGGCCGCCTGAGTACGATCCTCCACTCCTAATTTGCGAAAAATATTGGACAAATGATTCTTAACTGTTTTCTCACTGATATATAGGGAAATTCCAATATCCTTATTGGAAGCACCTCGGACTACATAGGTGAGAATTTCCATCTCCCTATTGCTTAGGCCAAAATTATTCTTGGCTTGGTTGGATCCGGAAATCTGGCCAAGAAGTTTCCCAGTCACCGCCGGGGCTAAAATAGGTTCACCTGCATATACTTTGCGAATGGAATCTACAAGCATTTTAGGCTCTACATCTTTCAAAAGGTACCCTGCCACTCCCAGTTGCAAAACTTGAAATATCTTGTCATCGGAATCATCCACAGTCAAAACTATAATTCCGATATCAGGTTTTTCCCGGCGAATCACTCGGCAAGCATCCAGACCATTGACTCCGGGCATATTCAAGTCCATTAGGAGAATATCAAATTGATGTGTTCTGGAAATGTTAATTGCTCCTTGTCCATCTCCAACTTCAGCCACAACTTGGATACCTTCCTCAAATTCCAGAATTCTCCTTAGTCCTTCTCTTAGTAAAGGATGATCATCAGCAATAACAACTCGAATCATTTTCAGTTCCCCCTATTTTGAGTATGGAAGCTCAAACTCAAAAACCGTTCCTTTCCCCTCTACGGAATTAATGGAAAATTTTCCAGAAAACATCTCCACCCTTTCTTGTATTCCCACTAACCCGAAATGCTCACCAGGGTTTTCAAGAACAGTTTGAGGATTAAATCCCTTGCCATAGTCAATAATTCTACTCATTATTTTTTCTTCCAAAAATGCTAAATTCAAGGTTACTTTCGGTGATTCAGCATGTTTGGCAACATTGATCATTCCTTCTTGCACTATTCGAAATAAGGCAAGTTTAATTGAAGGATCTAATTGTTTTTCTTGACCCTCTACTACCATTTCACAATTGATGCCATATGTCTTTTCGTAATTTGTGATATAATTTTTAATAGTATCTACTATCCCCTTATGGTCCAAATAAATGGGTCTGAGATCAAAAATTATTCTTCTAATATCCTGCAAATTTTCTCTAACTAGGATTTTTAGATCCTGCAGTTCTTCTAATACTTTATCACAGTCCAACTTTAAGAGTTTTTCAGCAATCTCCAATCTTAAAACAATGTTGGCCAAGCCTTGGGCCGGTCCGTCATGGACTTCCCTTGCTACTCTGCGTCTTTCCTCTTCCTGTGCTTTCATAATGCGCAAAGCAATTTCTTTTTTTTGATCATTGCTATAGAGCTGTGAAATTTCTGTTATTCCGTCTTTTAAGAGGCTTATAGCCAGGCTTATCTGGTTTATTAAATTTTCCGCTCGTACCACTGTATCTTCTAAGTTTCTCAATGATCTTTCAATCTCATCCCTCCGTACTCGCAGTTGAAGTTCTCTGGCTTGCAACAGTTTCAATTCCAACTGCGAATCCTTTGTTTCGGTATAAACATCCATCATCTGCTTCTCGTTATAGATTTGGTAATTTTTATTCACCTCCATAAGCTTTTGACGCAATGATTTTTCTTTCCTCTGCTGGTCATCAACTTTTTTTATAGTCTCTTTCAATTCAGCATTAAGTAAATTCAATTCTTTTTCCAACCTTTGTGCTTCCGCTTTTGTTGTTTCGTATATGTTGAATATTTCCTCTTTGCCATTTTCAACGGCTCGCAATGTGGCATCGAAAACCGCAGATAAACGATCCATTCTATTTACTCCTAACATAATACTAAATTTTGGTTTCTTTGTCTTCATTCGACATTTTCTTAATATTTCCTACTCAATACATACGCTTCACTGACAATTAATTTTAATTATTCGTTATTCATTTTTTTCAATAAATTCCTTATCTGATGCCGGAGGAAAAGCATGTCTAGTTTAGCCGACAAAATTTCAATAATAATTAACCGAGAGTTAAATAAAGAGCAAAATATTAACCAGTACAGGAAACCCCTCGTCGGATTCGCCTCAGCTCATGATCCTTTATTTGCTAAAATGAAAGAGTTAATTGGTCCCCATATTTTACATCCCACCGAACTGTTGCCGCAGGCCAAGACAGTTGTAGCCTTTTTCCTTCCTTACAGCAAATATATTGTCCAGGCCAACCGCAACAGCACCGGTGTGGCTAAAGAGTGGGCTAAGGCGTACGTAAAAACAAATAAATTGATCGAAACAATCTGTTTGGAATTAACCGAAGAACTCCGCCAGCAACATGTAATTGCCACTTTCCAAAAGGCAACCCATAATTTTAATAAACAGGATTTAACCGCTCCCTGGTCCCATCGAAGTGCGGCCTATGTTGCCGGATTAGGCACTTTTGGCTTAAACAGAATGCTGATAACCCCTTCGGGTTGCGCCGGCCGTTTTGGCAGTATAATTATATCAGCCGAGATTGAACCTACTCCCCCGCCAAAAGAAGAATACTGCTTATACTTCAAAAGCAGGAAATGCCGGTTTTGCATTAACAACTGTCCTGTCGGGGCACTGACCGAAAACAGCCTGGACAAACAAAAATGTTACGTCCATTTATTGGCAACGGCAAAAAAATTTCCCAAATTGGGGTTTTGTGATGTCTGCGGCAAATGCACCGTTGGCCCTTGTGCATTAATGGGCTAAACTGTTATTAGCCACATCATATCTGTCAAACAAATATCCGGTTTTTTTTAATGTAATTTTAAACCAATTTGAATAAGTGCATATATCTTGACATCATCTGGCGGTTTTGCTATGATTCTATTTGTGTTTAAAACGGGGCGTGGCTCAGCTTGGTAGAGCGCACGGTTCGGGACCGTGAGGTCGCAGGTTCAAATCCTGTCGCCCCGACCATTAAGGATAATATAGTAAGAACGATATAAACCACGGAAGTTTATTACTTTCGTGGTTTTTTAAGTTGGCCTTATTTTGTTTATTCGCATAATATTTGCGAATGCATTAAACAATAAAGGATATAAACAACAGATGCAGAATACTAATAAAACGCTACCAAGGAGGTAAAACAATGGCCAATACACCTGGTTTACTATCCTGGACATTTATCAGCGAATGCCCTATACCTAATGACGTAAATGAATTATTAGTGGATGGAGAGGAAGCAATCGCGGCCTATAAGACAATAAGGGACAGTGCAATTTTTACCAACAAAAGATTAATTGTCAGGGATGCTCAAGGGATTACCGGCCGCAAAGTCGAAATTTATTCCTTACCCTATTCTTCAATAAACATGTGGTCCACAGAAAACGCCGGAACACTGGATATAAACGCGGAAGTTGAACTCTGGACCAGAGCAGGCCATATAAAAGTCAATCTAAAAAAAGGCGTAGACATAAGAAAATTTGATAAACTTATAGCCCAAGCCATATTAACTTAGAATCAAAAAATGGTTTAATTCTTATATTTTGTTTTCCAAAAACTCTATAGGTGAGAAAAAGTGTTAAAAGGCAAACTAACCTGCATTCGTCCTCTTGAGTCGGATGACCTGGAAAAATTATATCATTGGTATAACGATCCAGATTATTGTTACTGGGTGAGCGGCTGCTGGCCGCCGGTCAGCATGCTCCGGCGAGAAGAACTGGAGAGAATAATGTATGAAGAAGATGAACATCGTTATGCCATTATTAAACCTGACGGCCAGTTAATCGGATCTATCGGCTTTGATCAGGTAAACATTACCGCCCGTTCCGCTCGCATTTATCTTGGTATCGGCTGCCAAGAACACTGGGGTAAAGGTTATGGTACTGACGCTTTGACCGTTTTTGTTCGCTATCTTTTCAATCAATGGAACTTTCATCGCTTATCCGCTGAAACCTGGCAAAAAAACTTGCGCGCCCTGGCTTGTTACCAAAAACTGGGATTTATAATCGAAGGTACTCTAAGAGAAGCCTATTATGTTGACGGCCAATACTACGATGCTATAATCTTAGGCTTATTAAAGCAAGATTTCAATAAAATTCATCAATAAACTTCAATACCCCCTCCCCCCTCCTTGCGCATATTGCTTTTTTTCAGAGAATAAAGTATTATAATGATAGCCAATCAATCTTATAATTAACTTAATTGAATAATACTCTGGGGATAGGTGAAATTCCTTACCGGCGGTAAAGCCCGCGAGCCTTAAGGTTGATTCGTCTTAAGGCTGATTCGTTGAAATTACGAAGCCGACAGTTAAAGTCTGGATGGGAAGAGTAGAGTGCGTTATTTAAACAACACTTTGCCATATTGTTTTGTATATACCCGGAGTAATCCGGGTTTTTGTTTTCAAAATGTCTAATTGTTATATTTTCAATTTACCCATGGAAGATCAATTAATTTAAAAATTATAAAAATGATAAGGAGAACCCAGTGAAGGACATAGCAACTGACAAAAAATACATGCAAAGAGCTTTGGATCTTTCTCTACTGGCTGCTGGACGGACCAGTCCTAACCCACTAGTGGGCTGTGTTATTGTCAAGGACGGGGAGATTGTAGGTGAGGGATACCATTTGCGGGCAGGAACTCCCCATGCAGAAATTCATGCCTTACGAGCTGCCGGTAGCAAAGCCCAAGGCGCCGATGTCTATGTAACTTTGGAACCCTGCTCTCATTATGGCCGTACCCCGCCCTGCGCCGATGCCTTAATAAAGGCCGGGGTCAAGCGGGTATGCGTTGCCTTGACTGACCCAAATCCTTTGGTTAACGGACAAGGTCTAAGGAAACTGCAAGAAGCGGGAATTGTTGTTGAAACAGGGATTTTAGCTGATAAGGCTAATAAAATCAATGAAGCTTTTATTAAGGCTATTACTCAAAAAATGCCCTTTGTCCTTTACAAGTGTGCTATGACTTTGGACGGCAAAACGGCTGTTGCATCCGGAGATTCCAAATGGATCTCCTCCTTTGATGCCCGCAAATACGTTCATCATTTAAGGAATATCTACGACGTAATTATGGTCGGCAGCGGAACCGTTATTCAGGATGATCCTCTTCTTACCTGCCGCCATATTCAAGGAGGCAGAAATCCGGTAAGACTTATTGTCGATGCAACCCTCTCCCTACCATTAAACGCCAAGGTACTCAATCCCGACAATGGCCTCTGTATAATTGCCGCCAGCCGGGCTGCAAACCGCACTAAAATGGAACGTCTGCGAGCAATGGACAATGTCCAGGTCTGGCAGTATGACACAGAAAGATATGTGCCGCTATCCTCCCTGCTCCAGGATATTGTAGCCCATGGCTGGAACAGCATTCTTTTGGAAGGTGGCGGTACCTTGGCCGGTAAAATGTTGGCCGAAAAACTAATTGATAAAGTTGAATTCATTCTGGCCCCCAAGATTGCAGGCGAAGGTCCCTCACCTTTTACCAGCTTTAAGCTTGCTCAAATGTCCGAAGCCATTGGCTTATACAATTTAGAACTAAGTGAAATCGGAGAGGATTTTAAAATTTCGGGCTATATCAAATATTAAAGTTTTGGATGGAAGTGGTTAAGAGTTGTTTACCGGAATCATTGAAGAATTGGGAACCGTGCAAAAACTGGATGCTCTTAAAGATTCGGCCAGACTGACAATCAAAGCCAGCAAGGTATTGGAGCAAACCCAAATCGGGGACAGTATCGCTGTGAATGGGGTGTGTTTAACCGTCACCACCCTTTCGGCTAACACATTTACCGTAGATATAATGTATGAAACTCTGGTCAAAACAAATTTACAGCTACTAAAGCAAAACTCTCTCGTCAATCTGGAAAGGGCTTTGCAATTGCAAACTCGTTTGGGAGGCCACTTGGTAAGCGGTCATATAGATGGTATAGGAAAAATTTTAACCATTAACGATGTCGGAATTGCCAAAGTTTATAAAATCGCCGCTGACAGCACAATTACCGATTATTCAGTTCCAAAGGGTTCAATTGCTATCGACGGAATATCTTTAACGTTGATTGATGTGGAAAAAGATTATTTTACAGTCTCATTAATCCCCCATACCGCCCAGAACACTACTTTAGGTTATAAAGTCCCGGGTGATACCGTAAATATCGAGACTGACATTATTGGTAAATATATTGCAAAATTTATCCAAGCACAGAAGGAAATGAAAAAGGATATTTCCATTGATTTCTTAGCTGAACATGGCTTTATTTAACTGGGAAAAGGAGTGATTTCTTATGTCAACCGAACAAGATAAAGTATTCGATACCATTGAAGAAGCTATTGAAGACATTAAAGCCGGGAAAATGATTATTGTCGTGGACGACGAAGATCGCGAAAACGAAGGCGACCTGGTTATGGCCGCCGAAAAGGTTACCCCTGAGGCGATAACTTTTATGGCCACTTATGGCCGAGGACTGATATGTGTTCCCTTAACTGCAGAAAGGCTTAAATATTTAGAATTGGATCAAATGGTTAAGAACAATACCGATCCTCATTGTACCGCATTTACCGTCAGTGTAGATGCAATATCCTGCACTACAGGTATTTCCGCTTATGAGCGGGCCCACACCATTCAAGTATTAGTAAACCCCAACAGCAAACCGCAAGACCTACGCCGGCCAGGCCACATTTTTCCTCTACAAGCCAGAGAGGGTGGAGTATTAGTCAGGGCTGGTCATACCGAATGCTCGGTAGATCTGGCTCGGTTAGCCGGTTTAACTCCCGCCGGAGTACTCTGCGAAATAATGAAAGATGACGGCAATATGGCCAGGGTCCCAGATTTAATTGAATTTAAAAAGAAACATAATTTAAAAATGATTACCATCAAGGACCTTATCCATTACCGCCGCCGTTATGAAAAGCTTATTGAAATGACCGATAGTATTAATTTCCCAACTGAGTTTGGCTTTTTTAAGGCAATTGGTTACCGGAGCCTCATCGATAATAAAGAACATCTGGCTTTGATTAAAGGTGAAGTAGCCGACGGCCGTCCTGTGCTGGTCAGAGTTCACTCTGAATGCTTAACCGGAGATGTTTTCTTCTCCAGAAGATGCGATTGCCGAGATCAATTGACGGCATCTTTAAAGCAAATTGAACGGGAAGGACGTGGAGTACTCCTCTATATGCGCCAAGAAGGACGCGGAATCGGTCTCCTTAACAAACTCAAAGCATACAAACTGCAAGAAGAAGGTAAAGATACGGTGGAGGCCAATTTAGCCCTTGGTTTTCCCCCTGATTTGCGTGATTATGGAACAGGAGCCCAAATTCTTTCCGATCTTGGCATTACTAAAGTCCGTCTTATGACCAATAATCCGAAAAAGATTATCGGTTTAGAAGGTTATGGGATCGAAGTGGTGGAAAGAGTCCCAATTGAAGTCCCACCTAAGCCTGAAAACCAGTGCTACCTTAACACAAAAAAAGATAAAATGGGGCATTTATTGACCAAGATCAAATGAATCGATTTTTTAAAAAGCCTAATTGAGAAAAATAAATTATTGACAAATAAAAATAATGAAAGGATTGTTGCCTGGTGAAGATTTATGAAGGTAAATTAATTGCCGAAGACTTAAAATTTGCCATTGTGGCAGGAAGATTTAACGAATTTATTACCAGCAAACTAATCAGCGGGGCACTGGATGCTTTAAAAAGACACGGTGTAAAAGAGGAAAATATTGAATTGGCTTGGGCTCCTGGAGCCTTTGAAATCCCGTTAGTGGCTAAAAAAATGGCGGCAAGGAAATGTTATGATGCGGTAATTTGCTTAGGAGCGGTTATCAGAGGAGCAACTCCTCATTTTGACCATGTTAGCAATGAAGTAACCAAAGGTATTGCCCAAGTCGGCCTGGAAACCGGTGTTCCCATAATTTTTGGCGTCCTGACAACCGATACGATTGAACAAGCAATTGAAAGGGCCGGCACAAAAGCAGGCAACAAAGGATTTGATGCCGCTATCTCAGCTATTGAAACAGCCAATTTGCTCAAACAACTGGGTTCATAATTACTGAAAACAATAAACATTAAGAAAAGAGTCAGGTTCGACGCAAAAAATTTTCAGTTCCTGACTCTTTTTGTCTGGGCTTTTACTTCCGCTTCCAACTTATCCTTATGCTCCCAACCCAATCATACTTTTTATCAACTTAGGTCATTCCTCCGTTTTTGCTAATCAATTTTCTAACCTGTGCTGATACTTTAGCGGCTTCGTGAGCCAACTGCATGTATTTGGTAACCAGCTCAGGATCGGAGACTTTGGTGGAAAAAGTCATAAATCCCGTTGCTGCGGTTGAGGCATCCTTTTCATAATCATATAACATATCCAGATCAGAAAAATTGCTCATATATTTCTCCCTTCTTATTGAACTAAATTGTTTTTCAAATACTACATGCTAAGTTTATCTTGAAAATAGTCAATAACGCCCTTCATAGCAGAAGCCTGTTTTTGGAAAAAGTCTTTTATTTCTTTATCTTGGGCCAGCTGACTGTATAACTGGCATTTACGCATAGTGACTTCGCTCTCAAAAATAGATCTGGAAATCATACCCTGGTCTAATATTTTTTTAATTTCTCCATTGCTATGCATAATAATTTGATCCCCCCATCCAAACAAATTACATTTTCAGGATATACCAAAAACATAAATTTATTCATCAGGGAGGACCATTCCTATCTTAACTTTCAACTCTAAAACTGTATTCCTGTCCCGGAACATAATCTACAATTACTTTGGAGCCTTCGCTTATTTCCCCCTGCAAAATCATTTTGGCCAAGGTATTTTGAATGCGCTGTTGGATAAGTCTCTTTAGAGGTCTTGCTCCAAAGACCGGATCGTATCCTTCTTCCGCAATCTTTCGCAGAGCCTCGGGAGTATAAGACAACTTTATATCCTTATCTCTTAACCGCTGCTGCAACAAATTAAATTGGATTTCTACTATCTTGGCTATTTCTTCCGGACGCAGCGGCTCAAAAATAATAACTTCATCCAACCTATTGATAAGTTCCGGCCTAAAATACCTGTTTAATTCCGCTTCCACCGCTTTGCGGATTTCCTCCGGCGATGCTTTGTTTTCACTAAGTTCGCGGATGGCCGGACCTGCAATATTACTGGTCATAATAACCACGGTATTTCTAAAGTTAACCACCCTGCCGTGGCCGTCAGTAAGCCTTCCATCATCTAGTAACTGTAGCAGTATATTAAAAACTTCTTTATGGGCTTTTTCAATTTCGTCCAACAGGATAATGGAGTAAGGCTTTCTCCTTACTGCCTCCGTAAGTTGTCCTCCTTCTTCGTAACCCACATATCCGGGGGGAGCTCCAATTAGACGAGCAACGGAATGCTTTTCCATATATTCCGACCTATCTATGCGAATTAAAGCCTGCTCATTGTCAAATAAGAATTCCGCTAAGGCTTTAGCCAACTCCGTTTTACCTACTCCGGTCGGCCCCAGGAACAGGAAAGAACCCAGCGGGCGATTGGGATCCTGCAGTCCCGTTCGGGCCCGGCGTATTGCATCGGCTACAGCTTTAACAGCTTTTGTTTGGCCGACAACACGGCGTGCGATGTTGGTTTCCATGGAAACAAGTTTTTGGGACTCACTCTCCAGAAGTTTGGTGACGGGAATTCCAGTCCATTTGGCTACGATTTCCGCAATATCATTTTCCGTGACTTCCTGCCTGAGCAAGGTGTTGCTTCTTTCATTAATGAGTTTTTCAATACTTGACAATTCTTTTTCCAATTGCGGCAGTACACCGTATTGAAGTTCAGCTGCCTTGTTATAGTCCAGTTTTTGTTGGGCTTCTTCAATCTGCAGGCGTGTGCGGTCTATATCCTCTTTGAGTTTTTGGATTCTGTTCAGTTTTTCCCTTTCCTCCGATAGCTGAGCTTCAAGTTTGCTTCTTTCTTCTTTCAAGTTAGCAAGTTCTTTTTCTAAATGGGCCAGCCTTTCCTGGCTTTGCTTATCCTTCTCTTTCTTTAAAGCCTCCCTTTCAATTTCCAACTGAATAATTTTTCTTTTAATTTGGTCCAGTTCCTGAGGTTCACTGGTCACTTCCATTCTTAATTTGGCTGCGGCCTCATCAATGAGGTCAATTGCTTTATCCGGTAAGAATCTGTCACTGATATAGCGGTCGGAAAGAACACTGGCCGCTATTAGAGCGCTGTCCTTGATTCTAACTCCGTGGTGGGTTTCATATCTTTCTTTAAGTCCCCGTAAGATAGAGATGGTGTCTTCTACACTTGGAGGAGTCACTAAAACGGTCTGAAATCTGCGCTCTAATGCTGCGTCTTTTTCAATATGCTTACGGTATTCGTCAATGGTCGTAGCTCCTACCATGCGGAGTTCTCCTCTGGCCAGCATTGGTTTCAACATATTGCCGGCATCCATAGCACCCTCGGCTGCCCCGGCACCCACAACAGTATGAAGCTCATCCACAAAGAGAATAATATTCCCTCGGTCCTGAACCTCTTTCAATACTGCTTTCAGGCGTTCTTCGAATTCTCCTCTATACTTGGCTCCGGCAATAAGCGCACCCAAATCCAGGGAAATCACTTCCTTGTTCTTAAGTGCTTCAGGGACATCACCACGGACAATCCGTCCAGCAAGTCCTTCAACTATTGCCGTTTTGCCCACTCCCGGCTCTCCGATCAGAACGGGATTATTTTTAGTCCGGCGCGAAAGTATTTGAATCACCCTTCTTATTTCCTCATCTCGACCGATTACCGGGTCAAGTTTTCCTCTTTTGGCTAAAGTCACGAGATTTCTGCCGTATTGTTCCAAAGCATTATAGGTATTTTCGGGGTTTTGATTGGTAACACGCTGAGAACCCCTAATCTCTTTAAGGACTTGAAGCAAAACATCTCTATTAATGCCGGCCTCCATCAATATCCTGCCGGCATCACCTTGGGCTGTTTCCAGAATGGCCAACAAGAGATGCTCAGTGCTGACATAGTCATCTCCAAAGGGCTCCATTTGGTCATGGGCATTAAGCAATACCGTTCTCATTCGTTGGGAATAAGTCAACTGGGCGGCTGCCCCGGTTATGCGCGGAAATTTATTTATACTGGCCGTAATCTTAGCTATTAAATTTCCTCTATGGATATTCAACTTATTCAGGATTTGCGGAACAACCCCCTCCTCCTGTTCACATAAAGCCAATAACAAATGTTCAGGTTCAACCTGGCTGTTATGGTTTCTCTCTGCCTTATTTTGGGCAGCAATAATTGCTTCTTGTGATTTTTGAGTAAAACGATTAGTATCAAAAGCCATCATTTATTCCCCCTTATAAAAATCATCAAAATATAAAGTTTTTATTTCTTTTTTTGCTTCCAGTTAAATAATTCTTCCAAAACACTGATTTCTTTTTCCGTCAGGTCAGCAGGCAATATAATTGATATCTTGGCATACAAGTCTCCAAACACACCTGCTTGATTTAATACCGGCATTCCTTTGCCCTTAAGCCTGAAACTTTTGCCGGCCTGAGTTCGTGGCGGAATTTTAAGAATAATGTCCCCAGCCAGAGTATTGACTCTAGCCTCTCCTCCCAAGACCGCGGTATAGAAATCAATCATCACGTCGACATATAGGTCGTTTCCTTCCCTTTTATATTTATCATGCGGTAAAATTTTCACGGTTAAAAGCAAATCACCATTTGGTCCGCCCCTGGACCCTTTGCCTCCTTGCCCGGCAAGTCTTATTTTATTGCCGTCTTGAATACCTTTAGGTATGGTAGCTTCAATCTTTTTGCCCCCGACGGAAATTAGCTTTTTAGCACCATGATAAACTTCCTCCAAGGTTACGGATATCTCACCTTCAATATCTCGGCCTGCTTTGGGTTGCCTGAATGCTTCATAATAATCCTCCGCCGGCGATGTATAGGGCGAGTCAAAATCCATACCAAAAATGGTAGCAAAAAAATCAGAAAAACCGCCAAATTTTTCTCCCAGTCCGCTTACTCCACCGAATATAGATTCAAATTCCTCGGGAGTCATAGTCCGGGTATAGGTTCCAAACCCCGGATCATGTTGCCAGGCCGACCAATCAAAATTATCCCCTCTTCCTCCCCGCTTTTGCCATTGCAGATAACTGGCCCGTAGATCGTCATATTTTTTTCTTTTAACGGGATCTGATATGGCATGATAAGCCTCATTAATTTCCTTAAATTTCTCTTCTGCCTCCTTATCACCGGGATTAAGATCTGGATGGTATTTTTTTGTCAGCTTTTGATATGCTTTCTTTATATCCTTAATATCTGCATCAGGAGATACACCTAATATTCCATAGTAATCCTTAAAATCCAAATTTCATCACCTCTTTAACACTATATATAAGTGTTTCCTGTTAAAGACCATTATTTACCTTCGATATGTATTATAGTCTAAAAAAAGTTAAAGGTCAATGTTGGTCAGAATATATTCTGTTCTTTTCTGACCTTAACTTTATTTGACTTTGACCTACGAATAAGCAAACTTTTTCCAATACTGCCATCAGAATAAAAAAAGGACGCCTTTTGGCGTCCTAACATTTTACAATTTTGATAATATACCCTATTGCTTTAATTATTGGTTTTTTTTCTGTACCTCTTTACCAGAATCCACCCAACCCAGATGATTGCCAGTATAATCAATACCGGCAAGGCGTAGCCGATAAACACTATTAAATAGTTTAAAGCATTCCAAATAAAGTTAATGGATTTAAGCAAGGCATTTTTGGCAGCAATGAATGTATTTTTTATTGATACCGGCTGCCAAGGGTCTTTAACCTTTAGCTCGCTTTGCAAGGGATAGATATTCATACGGATTTCCGAATAATCGACCTGGTTGTCCCAATATTTGAGTTGGCCTTTTAAACTTTCGATTTGAAGTCGAACATTATGCAGGTAATCTTCAATGCGTAGGATTTCTTCAACGGTATTGGCTTTCTTTAATATTTCCAGATACCTTTCTTCCTGAGCCTGCCAAGATTTTAGCCTGGTTTCGGTATCAAAATACTCCTTGGATACATCGCTTGTGGACAGGTGTTGATTTTCAATATGGCCAAATTGCTTAAGATTATTTTTAAAGACGTCAAATTCCTTAGCCGGAACCTTAATGGTAATATGAGCAGTGACTTGATATTGATCATTATTTATACTTGAGTCCACAACATAACCACCCACAGATTTTACACTTTGCTGGATAGTTTCCACAGTCTCAATAACATTGCTGGTTTTTATGATCACATCCATGGTATAAATCAATTTCTGTGGAACCACGCTGTTTTCTTTAGAAGCCTCGGCAGGTTGCATATTTCGTAAAATTAAGGCATCCGACCCGTCCGAAGAATATGCAATTTCCGGGGAATTGGGAGTCTCCGCTGCGGATCCAGTTCCGGCGGCATCATAAACCAGACTTTGTTCTGTTTCTCCCTTCTGAAGATTTAAGGCCACTCCCCCATCTTTGCCTGGGTTTTCCACCAACAGCAAGCCGGAAACCCCCAAATATACGGCCAAGACAAGAACAGCCGCGGCGGAAGCAATTTTTATAATTGGTTTTTTATTAACAAGGCTAAAAAAGTTTCGACGACGAGTTTTATCTTTATTCGGTTGTTCAGATTCGGGTATTATTGTAACGAGCGAATCTTCGGAAACGGAAATCTTACGCAAGGTTTTCTCCTTGATCCTGTTTTTGAGAGTTTCACTGGGACTTATACTCTTAAAAAAGTTTTCAATCCGCATTAAATCACCGTCTTCTTCCCACATGGCTGTTATTTTATCTTTTTTCATCAACATTCACCTCCAGCCATTTCGGTATTGTATATGTTCCGAAAACTCTTTTTCGCCCGGTACAATAAACTGTCAACCGCCTGTTGGGTAATTCCCAAAATGGAAGCTGTTTCCGTCGAACTGAATCCCTCTATCAGCCTTAGTTGAATAACAGCAACCTGAGGCTCGGTCAATTGAGCCAGGGTTTTGCTGACCGATAAAACCGTCGCCAGATCATCACCGAAATCCCGGGTGCCGGTTGAGTTCTCAAATTCTTCGGTTAAAGGTATTATTTCAATATTCTTTCTCCGACGATAAAAATCAGCAATATAATTTGCTGCTATCCTCAGGGCCCATGATCTTAACGAGCTTCGACCTTCAAAACCCGCAAGCGACTTCCAGATTTTAGCCATTATTTCCGCTGTCACATCTTCAATATCAGAAGCGGGGATCCTCAAACAAACATAACGATAAACGGCAGGAAAAAGCTCTTCATAAATTTGGTCGAATGATACTTGGTGGTTCACTCCCCAAGTCCCCCTTTGCAACTGGACAATAACGCATATATTTAAATCTTTTTATTTATACATTTATAAGGACGCCAAAAGTGGCGCAGTTCTGACTTTATTGATAAAAATAGTTTTATATTTTCAGTCTTTTTTCTTAAATAAAACAAGCCCTAAAAGCATGGAACCTACTACTAAAAATGCCGGATGTATAAAAGGCCATAAAAACATAATTATCAGGGCCACCGTTCCCAATACCCAGGTCGCCTTATGCGTCAGAGATTCCCTAACCATTTCTATTGCTGTCTGCAATAAAAGAATTGCCACCACCGGCCTCACTCCTTTTAGCATAGCCTCTAAAGCAGGCGAATGGGCATACTTGAGAATCAATCCTCCTAAGGCAATAACCGCCAATGTTGTCGGCATGATGGCCCCCAAAATAGCGACCGAAGCTCCCAACCAGCCTTTAACTTTAAAGCCTATCATACCTGCCAACTTGGTAACGATAGGCCCAGGCAAAGAATTTGCCACAGCCAGATAATCGGCAAATTCTTCATTGGTAAGCCACTGGTATTTTGTTACCACTTCACTTTTGAGCAAGGGAATGACAGTTGCTCCTCCACCAAAACTAAAGTTGCTAGCACGCAAAAAAGCAAGAAAAAGATCCCAAATAATTTTCACCATACTCAAACCTTTATTAAAAGATAAAATAACCCAAAGCCAAGGAGGCAAGAATTAAAACACTGGGGTGAACCTTAAAATACATGGCCACCGCCGCCGAAGCAGCAATAACTAAAGTTAAATAATCTGCCCTTTGGTTGATCCTAAAAGCATCCACAGCCGTTTGATAAGCAACAACAATCAATAGAGCGGCAACAATTGGTTTAACTCCGGTCAACATGGCTTGCAGCGCCCGGGAGTTGGCATATTTAGCCAGTAGAGTGCCCAAAAAAATTAATAACAGTACTGTGGGCAAAATTGTTGCGGTTAAAGCCACCACGACACCTGGCCAAGAAGCAACTTGATAGCCAATATATGCAGCAATCTTAGTTCCTATAGGACCGGGTAAAGCATTAGCGACAGCAATAAGATCTGCAAACTCGCTACTGCTCATCCAATGATACCTATCAACTGCTTCGGCCTGTATTAGTGGAATTATGGCCGGGCCGCCACCAAAACCAAGATTACTGGCTCTCAAGAAAGCAAGAAACAAATGCCAGAGATCAACCAAACTTGTTCACCCTCTTTATTTCTTTACATTTACATTGTTACAGCAATTATACCAGTATCATTCTAGTAATAAAAATTTTAACCTTAGGATTCCAAAACGATGAAACCTTTCTTAATCAGCAAGGCTGTTATAAAATTGAGCATAAAATGACAGACTACTGGCACGTAAAACATGGCAGTCATCTTATAAGCCATACCCAGAATAATACTTAGAAGAAATACTTCCAATAACATAAACTTTTTAAATATATATCTAACATGGATTAAAGCAAAAATAATGCTGGTAAGCAAAACTCCCAACAGGGATTGCAGTAGAAAGCGAAACAAAAATTCTTCAATTAGGGCTCCAACAAAAAATATCAAGCCAAGTTCGAACCCCGAAAATTTTTCAATTAGCATGCGGTTTAGATCCTCTGCCAATTCATGCCTGGGAAGGTATTTGTAAAATAGAATTTCCACTAACAATAAAAACAATATCCCAAATAATAAAACTGCAATAGTCCACGGGGTGATCTTAAAATCCAACAAAGAATTCAACGCCCTATTTGGAACCAGAATTATTTTCAGAGCCACGGCCACCCCAAGCAATATAGTTTGACTGAGAACAAGATTCAATAATAGTATTTTCTTGGATAAATTCCGCATTTAGCTATCTCCATTTTATTTTGCTAATTTTTTTATTTCTTTCCATTGGACAATAAAAATGCAGATAATAATCCTCGAACCTAAAGAGATTCGAGGATTAGCATACTTTTGCCGTATTTTTTGATTTTATTTCATTTAAAAGAATTTATTAATTTTGCGTTGTTCCAGATAAATAGCCCTAACTTTTCGCAAAAAGGCTTTGGTCTCGTCAATTTGGAAATCCGAATATGTCCACGGCAAAGATTGCCAGTCTTTTCGAGCGAAAAACAGTGTGATTTCCGCATATATCCCTTTAGAGAGTGGTATCCTATGTGGGGCATTTTTGGTAGAGGCCAGAGTTAACCTGCCATGGCTCATCAAACCGGGATCGAGGTTAATTCTGCGGCATCCATTTTGTGAATACTCTTTTTCTATATCGTTAGTCATTAATTTAATTTCTGCCAACTTCGAAGGATCGAGGCACGATTCGAAGCTAAAGAAGCATTTGTACACCCTGCCCCCCATTTCAGCGTCGTAATAAGTCGATATATCGGAAAAGCTATAGTTTGAGGATCGGCAATCGATTCTACCGAATATCGATTGCAACTTTTTTGCTACGGCTTCTACTAATCCCTCATCACAATATAGGATACCAACTATCAATTTCTCAGGCGGAAAACATCTGGCAGTTCCCATGATTATCACTTTTGCGGTTTCAAAAATTCAATGTTCGAGTTTTATTCTTGCGCCGCTTCTGTATCCTGCTCACCGGTTTCTTCAGCTTCCTCAGTTAAAATAGTTTTGGGTTCCACAATGGACAAAACTAAACTATCAAGCGGAGTTTTAATCTCATAGGCTTCTTTTTTCGCAATATCAAGATCACTTACATAAATGCTGTCCCCCGGCTTCATTCCTGTTAGGTCAACTTCGATCTTTTCAATTAAATCTGAGGGAAGAGCTTTATAAGTAATTTCATTTAACGACTGTTGAATCAACCCTTCAACATTTTCTTTGTTGACAAGAACAATTTTGGCTATATTTGTAACTTTTTCTCCTTCCAGTAGAGTCTGGAAACTTAAATGCTCAACATCTCTGGTCATCGGAACATAAGTAACTTCTTTTAGTAAAGCTTTATAACTCTCTTCGCCAATCATTAAGTCCACTCTGCTTCCTTCGAAATGCGACCTCAAAAACTGGGCAACCTCTTTTTGGGGAAACTGAATACTAATAGATTCTTTAAGATTCTTGCCATACAAAACTCCCGGAATAATTCCCTCTTTCCTTAGTTGTTTGGCTTTTTTGTTCAAATTGCGCTTTTCTCCCTTTAAAATAGACATACTGTAGCTCCTTTCACTTGTTATGATTTTTTCTCCTCCAAGTTATGAAGCCCTTCTTGTCTACTTCTTTGGCTGAAAGAAAGGGTATAAAAAAAACGTTCCCTTTTGGTTAGCAAGATTTTGCCTGGTAATGAAACGCGGTCGATGTAACTATTATATCATAAACAGCAAAAACATGGTAAATTATAAGACAATAATTTTGGAAGGTAAAATAATTCCATAATTGGTTGTTTCGGAATCATTATGTAACAATTACCTGAGTAATAAAGTTTTTATGACAAATAATAAAATCGACTCCAAAATAAAAATATTTAAACTTTTAAGGAGGGAAAATGACATGCCTGGTGAAAGAAATTCAAATCAACCTGCAGTACAGGGAGCTTCTAAAGGATTAGAGCAACTGAAATATGAAATTGCCAATGAACTTGGTGCAACTCTTGGTGGAGATCGTACTTCCCGTGAAAACGGAACTGTCGGTGGTTATATGACCAAACGTATGGTTGAATTCGCCGAACAACAGCTGAAAAATGGTCAAAGGATCTAACTGCCAAGAGAAAATTACGTTTCATTGTTAGTATACCCAATAATGAGGGCGTGTGAATACTAATTTCACACGCCCTCGCTTATTCTTCCAAAAGACCTTTTTCAATACACTCCGTAATTAAATCATTGATATAATGCCAAATTTCTACCGATCCATCTTTGACTTGCAAATTTTTTTCCCGGACAGTCTTACTTTTTATTCCGTATTTTTTCCAGGTATGCCCTCCGGTTAACGAGTTTAAAATCAAAGGTTCCAATCTATCCAATGCCGCGGCAAATTTAGCTTCCATTGTATTTTTTTCTTCAAATTCCCGCCAAAGATTAATGAATTCCAAGGCTTGTTCTTTAGGTAAGATTCCGAATATCCTCTGAGCCGCTTTTTCTTCCCGTTCCAATTTATTTGCGTTGCCTTTGACATCATAAATAAAAGTATCGCCGGCATCTATTTCCACTATATCGTGAATAAGCACCATTTTGATAACTTTTAAGAGATCAAGTTGGCGATCATTGGCATACTCGTGTAAAACCATTGCCATTACGGCCAAATGCCAGGAATGTTCGGCATCGTTTTCTTCCCTGCTGCCATCCGAAATTACAGATTGGCGGTAAATTTTTTTCAGTTTATCAATTTCTTTAATAAATTCAATTTGTTTTGCAAGCCTGTCACTAATATTCATAAATTTTCCGATCTCCAGTTAGTTTTTTATGCAAAAGTTAGATTTTATCAAGCCTTAGGCTTTCTTTAGCTTTTATTATCTTAGTCAAAAATTCATTAATTGGTGCATGCGTGCCATATTGTTTTGCCAAACCGGCAATGGCCCCATTTAGCGCTTCGATTTCTGTTTGCCTCCCTCGTTTAATATCCTGCAACATAGAAGCGCGGTGGGCCGCCGTTACTGGAATCAACTGATCATAAAACACTTCATAATAGCTTTCCTTATCAGGCCACAATGTTTTTTGCCCCATCTTCTTTAATAGGGTAAAAATTTCTTCAATAATGCCATCCATTATATTTTTCGTATAAACATTTGCTGCCAGCTCCCCGTAAGGTACTTCAAACAAGGCGCCTAAAGGATTTAAGGCTGAATTATAAATAATCTTGGCCCACACGTATTCCATTATCCTGTCCGTAGCCTTGGTCGGAATGGAAGCTCGAGCAAACAAAGCGGCAATCTTCTCCAAATTATCCATAGGAATAAGATTTTCCGGGGAACCAAGCATAACATCATCGGCGCAAACCGTCACTTTTGAGACCGCAGTTGCCAATGTTTCGGCACCGAAGATGACTCGTCCCATGATTATGTTTTTCTTCGAAACATACTGAGAGGCAAGTTCATAATTTCCATAACCATTCTGTAACAAACAAAGATAAGTATGTTCCTGGATTAAATCTTTTAATTTGGGAAGTACATCGGCATTCTGATAAGACTTGACAGTAACAATTACCATATCCCAGTCGATTCCATTTAACAGGCTGGGATCAGATACAGTTTTCTTTAAAAAAGCATGATGCTCGCCCCAAAGGCCAAGCACCTTAACGCCGTTATTATTTATAATTTCACAAGAATTTTCCTTTGCCAACCCATAGACTTCATGCCCGGCACCGCTGAGCAGGCAGGAATAAACCGTGCCTAATGCTCCCAGACCGGCAACGAGGATTTTCATGCGTTCGATCCCCCTTCCTCGATATTTTTATGTTTAGAATATTGTTTCACCTGGGAAATAGAATAAATAATCAAAGCCGTCCAAATAAATAGAAATGTCACACCTTCTATAAAAGTAAAAGGCTCACGATATAAAAATATTCCTAGGAATAGGTTTATTGTCGGGGACAAATACTGAATAAAGCCGACAGTAGTCATAGGCACAATTCTTGTTCCGTAAGAAAAAAGCAATAAGGGTCCGGCAGTGGCAATACCGCTGCCCAGCAAAAAGAGAAGTTCCCCAATATTAAGATGACTGTAAACCGGTTGGCCGCTGATACGGACAAATATTAGGAAACAAACAGCAAGAGGCAAAACGGCGAATGTTTCCGCTGCCAGGCCCATCACAACATCAGTTTTAACAATCCTTTTCAGCAGGCTATATGTTGAGAAGGTGGCCGCCAGGACAATAGCAATATAGGGAATACTCCCATAGCTCACAGTCATGACAGCAACACCGATAGCTGCCAAAATCACAGCGATGATTTGCAGTCCTGACAGTTTCTCCTTTAAAACAATTGCAGCTAAAAAGATAGTTAAAAGAGGATTGATAAAATAGCCCAAACTTGCATCCACAACATGCCCTGTATTGACAGCAAAAATAAAAGTGCCCCAGTTCAGGCTTATCACAAAACCGCTCATTATCAAATAAAGTAAATTTTTATCTCTTTTTAAGGACAAAAATTCACGCCATCTCTTTTGCAGAATTATGATTATATATACAAACACAAATGACCATATAATTCTATTCGCCAGAATTTGTACCGGCGTTACATGAACCATCTGCTTCCAATAAATAGGGAGAAATCCCCATATCAAAAGCGATGCAAACAGTGCGGTGATTCCTTTTTTCTCATTTGCCATGAATTTTACTGCTCCCAGGTAATGTTATTGATTTATAATTCTCTATCCCCCGTTTATTTCTTCTGTTTAGCTTTCGCCCAACTGTCCTTTAAGCCGACTATTCTATTAAATACCGGATTTTGAGGACTGTGATCCTTGAGGTCAGCACAGAAATAACCTTGGCGTAGAAATTGAAATTTGCTGCCCGGTAAGGCGTCTCGCAAGATGCTTTCCACTTTGCAATTCTTTAGGATTTTTAGGGAATTGGGATTTAACTTGCTCAAAAAATCATCCTCATCCTCTTCCTGATCCGGTTCAAGCTCAACCTCGCAATAAGTACTGGCTTCAGGCTCGTCGTCCAGGAATAAATAATCATAAAGGCGTACTTCGGCATTAATGGCTTCAGCTTCTGATACCCAATGGAGAGTTCCTTTTACTTTCCTACCGGCAGCCGGGCCGCCACTTTTTGTGTCAGGATCATAAGTGCAGTGTATTTCAACAATCTTACCTTCTTCATCTTTGATGACCTGTTCGCACTTAATGATATAGGCGTGCTTAAGCCTTACCTCTTTACCGGGTGAGAGACGAAAATAATTTTTGGGAGGATCCTCCATGAAATCCTCACGTTCAATAAACAAGTTGCGGGAAAATAAAATCTGGCGGTGTCCGGCGGCGGGATTTTCCGGATTATTCTCGGCTTCCAATTTTTCTGTTTGTCCTTCCGGATAATTGGTAATAACAACTTTCACCGGGTCCAAAACCGCCATAACCCTCGGTGCTTTAGCGTTCAAATCTTCCCTTAGACAGTGTTCCAGCAAAGCAATATCGACCGTACTATTGGCCTTGGCCACTCCAATCCGATTACAAAAATCGCGAATGGACTCCGGAGTATAGCCACGGCGTCGATATCCAGCCAGTGTAGGCATACGGGGGTCGTCCCAACCACTGACATAACCCTTTTCTACTAACTTACGCAATTTTCGTTTACTGGTAACAGTTTTAGTCAAATTCAAGCGTGCAAATTCGTATTGTTTCGGTTTATCGCCGGTAATCAGATTATCGATAAACCAATCGTATAAAGGCCGGTGATCCTCAAATTCTAAAGTACAGATGGAATGGGTAATATTTTCAATGGCATCGGATAAAGGATGGGCAAAATCATACATAGGATAAATGCACCACTTATTACCTGTACGGTGATGGGGCTCATGCATTATCCTATATATTACTGGATCCCGCATATTAAGATTTGGCGAGGCCATATCAATCTTAGCTCTTAAAACCTTGGCTCCGTTGGGGAATTCGCCATTTTTCATTCTTTCAAAAAGATCAAGATTTTCTTCTATTGAACGATTACGGTATGGACTTTCTTTACCGGGCTGGGTAAGTGTTCCGCGATATTCTCTTATTTGTTCCGGCGTTAAATCACATACATAGGCCTTGCCTTTTTTAATTAGTTGTACTGCAAATTCATAGAGCTGATCAAAATAGTCTGAAGCATAGTAAAGCCTGTCCCCCCAGGAAAAGCCAAGCCAACGTATATCCTCTTTAATTGCTTCTACAAATTCAGTGTCCTCTTGGCTGGGATTGGTATCATCAAATCTAAGATTACATAAGCCTCCGAATTCCTCAGCCGTTCCAAAGTTTAAACAAATTGATTTGGCATGCCCAATATGCAGGTAACCGTTCGGTTCAGGCGGAAATCGAGTATGTACTCTACCGCCGTATTTATTCATTTTTAAGTCTTCCCGGATTATATTATGAATAAAATTAGAAGAAGTATTAGAAGTATCTATCTTGGTTACCCCCCAGCATAAAATTATATTTATCACTTTATATATAGAAGTAATCAATACTTTGGTATAAATAAGGGTACTTTATCTCCGGCTTAATTATACTCATTATTTTAGTATAGTAGATTTTACAAAAATAGCAAACCCCCAAATTAAAGCGGTTTCTTATAATATTTGTTCAAAAATTGATTTTATTGATTCGGAAATATTCATTGATTCTATGTTTTTCATCTTCTTCTGCATGAGTTGTAACTAACAACTCCCCATTTTCCATGCCATTCCATTTAATATAAAGAATTTGTTCAAATTGTCTATCAATAATAGGATCTTCATATCTTAAAACAATAACAATAAATATTGGTGGCACTGTTCCCTGAACGGTTTGTTTTTTCAAAGAATCCAATTCAATTAATAGGGTTGCCGATGCATTTTTTGGAATATCATTTACTAAAGCATATTCGTCCATAGCAAGGGGTTTACTTTTCAAATCGGCATTAATTACAATTGATTTGCTCCAAAGATTCACTGCAGGATGTTCTCCCACATTGGTAAATTTAATTTCAAACTCCGGTGATTCATGGTTAACAACCTGCGGTGAATCCTGAAAAGTAAAATAAGGGCGATTTTCTTCTCTTTCCTCTTTCCAAGCTGATATGGTAATATATACAGTAATTAAGGCGGTTATAGCCAATACCGCAGTAGCCATAGTAGCAATCATGGTGGTATAATTTGTTGATTTATTCTTTTTTCTTATCATTCCTACACTCCCCGATTATATTTAGTATAAAACATTATTAACCTTATACTTTTTATCTAAACGAGAAGTATTTGCCAATTAGATGGTTAAAATATATATAGTAAGGTCGGAAGCTATAAAACCAAGCCACTTGTTCTTAAGCAATAAATATTTTAGAATTTATTAAGTGAAAACAAGAAATGCTATAAAACAAGAGTTATGTTATACAAGAATACTGCAATAAAACAGACAAGTAATATTATTGAATTCGAAAGAGGGAAATCAAGTTGAAAGCATTGTTTTTGCCTTTTCTGCAAATGAACAGCGGCCACCACAGCGTAGCAGACGCTTTAATACGGTCTCTTGAGCAGAGAATTGCAAATATTGAATGCCGGAAAATTGATTTCTTCAGCTATGCCGATAAACTTTTGGAAAAAGCATTTCGTATAACTTACCTAACTTGGATTGACCATGCCCCTCAATCCTTTGAATTACTTTACCGGAAGTTTGTTTACCCATCTAAATCTTCCAAGCACTTTAATTTGTTTGAAGCCAAATTTCTAGATAAAATGAAAATGCTTATTAATCAAGAAAAGCCTGATTTAATAGTTTGTACCCAGGCTTTACCTTCCTTTCTTATCAACAGACTGCGTTGCTCCGGGATCCACACTCCCCCGGTTATTAATGTCTATACCGATTTTTTCATTAATAAATTGTGGGGCCTGGAAAAAATAGATTACCATTTTGTGCCCAATCAAGAGATTCGCTTCGAACTGATTAATAGTCACAAAATCAACAGCTCCAAAATTTTTGTAACCGGCATCCCTATTGATGAATGTTTCCAACCGAGAGACTTTTTTCCGCCACATCCCCCATACAACATATTGATATCGGGTGGCAGCGGGGGTTTAGGTGATTTAGAAAGCCTGATAGCCAGTTTGGATGAGGACGATAATTATTTCTATTCCATTCTCTGCGGCCAGAATAATAAACTTTACAAAGAAATCGTTTCCTTAAACAAGAAGAATGTTAAACCCCTCTCCTTTATTTCTTCCCGTGAAACCATGAATAACTTGTATAACCAGGCTCACGCCATAATAACCAAACCAGGAGGCGTAACTTTAAGCGAAGCGCTTTATAAAAGGCTTCCCATCTTTACTCATTCCTGCCTGCCGGGACAAGAAGAGATTAACAAGCAATACTTGCTGTCTAAAAAGCTTATATACCTTTTGGATCCCAAGACATCCGTTGCCCGTCAGCTTGATAGATTTTTCAATGATAGCCAGGAACAAATCAGATGGTATAATCGAGTTAAAGCTTACTATGAGCAAATTGAATGTCCCGCCTGGCAGAAAACTATGGAAATAATAATACAACTGCCGGAGTGTTCCAAACATTTTTCGGAGAATTTATCCTTTTCCAGCAGTACCAGCTAAGGAGAATGATGACAAAATGACTACCGCCCTATTATATATTTTTTTGTTTTTGATTCTCATAATATGTATCTATTTTCTCTTACCGGAATTATTTCTTCATTTTTTTGGGATTGGTTCTTGCAAACGCCAGTATTCTCCTGGCGTTTGCTTTACTTTTGACGACGGTCCCGATCCCCGTTACACACCGCGTCTATTGGAAATCCTCGCCCGCCAAAATACTAAAGCTTGTTTTTTCCTGGTCGGAGAAAAGGCGGAAAAATATCCCGACATCGTAAGGCAAATCATCGACCAGGGCCATCTTGTCGGCTGTCACAATTACATTCACCGCCACGCTTGGCTGCTTTCACCTTGGACAACTTGTAAACTATGGAATAAAGGAATAGAGAGCATTAAAAATATAACCGGAAAGGAACCTGAATATATCAGGCCTCCATGGGGTGGATGCACTTTATCTTTATACATTTGGAGTTTGAGAAAACAAAAAAAAATAGTAGTTTGGAATGCCCATGGTTTTGACTGGCAAGCAAAAAGGCACCCTCACCGGATAGCGGACAGAATAGTTAAGCGTGTCCAAGAAGGTACCATTGTCTTGCTTCATGATAGCGGCGGCGACCCAGGAGCTCCCGAAAATACTTTGGCCTGTCTTGATGAATTATGTACCCGCATCAGAAATGACCGCAAACTTCCCATTGTACCTTTATCTTTTCCTGACTGGTCTTGGCAGCGAAAGCTCATTTTTCGGATCTGGGAAAAATGGGAACACCTTTATGCCAAAATTCACCATATTAAAAGAATAGACGACAACAACTTGTTCCGCCTATGTTTAACCCGCTATAAAGGTCCGGATTTGATCGAAGAAGACAAAGTCGTAGCTACAAAAGGAGATCTTGTTGGTGAAATTCATTTTGATAATATCCGCTTTCAAACCGTGGGTACTGATTCACAAAAAACAAGCATCCGAGCCATAAAACTGGCACGCCGTTCCTTTCCGGGTTTAATCAATTATATTTCCACCCACCCCGAGCATCAAAATATTAAGGTTTATCTAGGGGTCACCCTGATAAACCGTGGTGTGGAGCCTTTCGGCTTCAATGTTCAAGAATACCCCAATCGCGGCGGCCGGTTAATCGGCTGGCTGCAAAAAATAATTATGCAGATTTATCATCCTTCCGGCAAAAGAAGAAATACTGAAAGCCTTGGCTACAAACCTAAAATTGTCTGGATCACCAAAAAAGCCCTACTTGAAAAATACGGTAAACCCAATGACAAAATTGGCAATTAGCTTTATTTCTTTCACGTGAAAAAGTTCATCCCCTTCTTAATTAGTTTCTTGCATTAAATAAACAGCAGCAAACTGAGCGCCATAACCATCATGCCCGAAATCAAACCATAAATGGCCAAATGGGCTTTTCCGTATTCCCTGGCCATTGGCAATAATTCATCCAGGGAAATAAAGACCATAATACCAGCTACACTCGCAAAAAGTACTCCGAAAACCACATCATTTAAAAACCGATAGAGTATAAGCATGCCGATTAATGCTCCTATAGGTTCAGATAACCCTGAAAGAAACGAAAGCCTAAAGGCTTTCTTTTTGTTTCCTGTGGCGTAATAAATAGGTACTCCCACGGCAATTCCTTCTGGGATATTATGAATAGCTACAGCTACGGCGATTACAGCACCCAATTTAAAATCCTGCAAGGCGGCAGTAAAAGTAGCCAGTCCTTCCGGAAAATTATGGATTGCTACGGCAAAAGCCGTAAAGACCCCCATCCGCATGAGTTTGGTTGGTTCCGCGGGGCAAGAGTGTATCCCCCTAAGTTCTGTAGTGCTGCACACTTCATGGGGATTATCTTCTGAAGGCACCAGCCTATCAATCACGGCAATAAAAATAACACCGGCAAAGAATGCACTAACCGCTAACCATGAACCGTTTACATCACCCAGGGCTTGAATTAGCGTAATTTTCGCTTCTTGGAGAATCTCAACCATAGAAACATAAATCATGACACCGGCGGAAAAGCCCAAAGAAATCGAAAGAAATTTAGAATTGTCCTTTTTAGTAAAAAACACCAGTATACTGCCTATCCCAGTAGATAATCCGGCCAGCAAGGTTAAAACAAAAGCAAACCAATAACTCATTACTTATTTCCAGCCTCCCCTCTTCCGCGCAACAATTCCTTTCCTAAACGCTGTTAAGATGATTAAGAATAATCCGATAAGCCTTAACAAGATCATCATAACTATACCTGGCACAATTGGCCGGACTGGTAGAAGGAAGATAAATCGTTTCCATTCCTGTCTTCGGATAACAGTACTTGTTATAAAGGGAAGTGGCTTTTTTCCCTGTAGTATAAATCGCTTGGATAGGGCATTGGGATAGAATAATAGAGATATCATTAACAATGGGATTGCGAATACTGTTATCGTCCGCACCCTGGATCTCACAAGTTTTTAACACATCCCATAACGCAATGCCATACTTACGTAACATGAGTTTTTTCTCTTCAATTGTTAGCGGTGTTTTTTCAGTTAAGACTTCCGCCAGTACTCGCCAAAAACGGTTTTGGGGATGAGCGTAATAAAACCCTAGTTCCCGTGATTTGGGCGAAGGCATGGTTCCTAATATAAGAATTCTGGAGTCGGCATTAAAATAAGGCGCGATCGTATGTTCTACCTGTTTTCTTGGCATTGGCATTCACTTTTCCATTTCATTTCTACATCCTATTTTAATTTCAGAGCATATTTTTTTTCCACCAATACCGCTAAGAACGCTTTCCTTTGCGGTATATAATATGTTCCATAATCAATACTGCAAGTACACCAACCACAAAACCATTCCCGATTATCGGTCTTAAAGATACGGGAAAAGAGTTAACAACATCCTGAGGGAGGTAGGAAGTAATTATACTCAGCATGATAGGCAAACTCATAATTAAGCCGCTTTCGAATGTAAAACCTCCCTTGATGTCAACGGCAACCAAAAGTCCGGCGGCAATTTGGGAGCACATAATAAAGATTAGTACTATACCGATTATTGCCGAAGGTATGCTGCCCATCAGGGCAATAACTTTAGGTAAAAATGACAACCCCAAAAGACCCAGTGCGGTAGGAATAAGGGTAAATCTCGAAGCAACCCCTGTGGAGACAATAACCCCGGGACTTGAAGAATAATTCACTGGCCCAACAACCCCGAAAATTCCGGCTAAAATGTTAAGTATTCCCGTCAGCGTTATTCCTCTGGTAATTCGCTTCGACATATCACTTGGTTTAAGAATTTCACCGACAGATTGAATGGATCCTAAATCATTAATGGAGAGAGCCAAAAAACCAATTAAAAAGGAAAGCAGGACACTGGCTTCCAAGTCAAAAGAAAAAGATAGGCCCTTAAAAAAACCGGCCAGAAATGGCAGATCAGCCGCCAATGGGAAACTACTTTTAAACAGCAATATATAAAACAAACTTCCAAATAGCATAGCCCAAAGAATCAATGTTGACTTCCAAATACCGCTTAAATATTTATTCACTAAAAATAAGACCAAAACAAAAAGGAAAGAAAATACCAGGTTTTTGGAAGGGCTTGCTTTTCCGGCAGAGGTTGTTATAAGGTCTAGGATTTCGGGGGTAAGAGTAAAAGCAATTAATACCAGAATTGTAGCGACTACTCTGGGCGTAAAAAGAGATCTAAGCCGGGCAAATAACCCTGTTATACTCATCAAAGCCAGGAGGAAACCTCCAATAAAAATTGAGGAATAAACTGCAGCATAGCTACTGCTTGTCGCTGAGGCCACACCAATAAGCAGGACTGTTGCCGGACCAATAACCAGAGGCAAACGATGACCGACAAGAACTTGTAATAACAAAGAAATGCCCGCCATAAAGAACAGTTTTTGCAAATATATGATTTGTTCTCCAGAACTCTCGAAATGAATATCAGCCACAACCTTACCCACGATGATTAAAGTAGGGACAATTATGGCCAACCACTGAATGCTAAAGGCGATTAGCTTTAGAATAGGGGGTTTATCATCTATCCCATATTTGATTTTCGCCTGCGTCAATTATTTCACCTCATCCAATTATGTTATTTCCCTCTTGATCCGTTGATAAAGCTGTTCCCGGTCAAACCAATAATCCCTATAGGGAATCTTGTTGGAGAGCTTATGTGGAGGCATCAGGCTTTCCCCGTAGGTTGTAAAAAAGGTGTCAATCCGAGCCAAGTCAAGAATTGTCGGCCCAATATCGAGAAAAGATGCTGCTTTGGCCGTCTCCTGATAAACAATTCTTTCCGGACTTAGAATATAGAAAGGCACAAATTCCAGGTGCCTGTTTTCTATTTCCAAAGTTGCTTCGCGATATATCTTCTTTTTTAGACCGGGGGTGTGATCTCCAAAAATTAAAATATAAGTTTTCCTGGCCGACTTCAATTCTTCTCTTTTGTTTTTTTCCTCTAACAGGCTATTAACCTTCCTGACAAAAGAATGTATTGTGGTGTCAACATAGGACAAGGAATTGAAATACAGTTTAAGTTCCTTGTTTTTGATTGAATCAAAACGTTTATCCCAATAATAGTTAAGCACGTTGGTAAAACGGCAATGATTGCTCATTGTAATAAGGTAATAAAAAAACGGTTCAACTTGTTCCTTCATTTCCTTCAGCATAAATGCGAATACTTCATGGTCCGGGGCACCCCAGCCGACATGGCGTAGGCCCATTTTTTTTAGGTCATAGAATTCAGCAAAGCCCATACTGGCAAAAGCTTTGTGCCGTTGATAATAGCTGCCTTTATTACCATGAAACACAGCTGTCCGGTAACCGTTTGCGGCCAATATTTTTACGAAAGAGTTTGGATTGTTGTAGCCGGTCAATTTTATGGAAGGATAATTGCTCAAGGGTTCCACGCTGTTAATAATGGAAAATTCCGCATCAGAAGTGCCACCTGCTTTATGATAGTTCATCATATAAGGAAAATAAATGCTCGTATTTTTTAGGGAATCAAGATAAGGCATAACCGGACTGTCTTGGAAATGCAAGTTTACAGAGTTGGCATCCAACGACTCGACTTGGATGGCAATTATATTAGGATTAATATCGGGTTTATTAGACTTATAGCTTAAATCAATTTCGGACCCGGTAATTTCTCTGCTTTTTATTTTTTTTGGCCGGCCATAATCGAACTGACTAATGACCTTTTCTTTATTAAAAAAAAGGCAAAAATCAAGCAGCATATTGATTAAGGTTCCATAGTTGGCGACAACCTTCTGTTCGCTTTGCGGATAGGTTTTAACCAATTGCAGTATCGATTTTCCCCTTAAGGCGTGGCCAAGTTCAAATATTAAAACCAACAGCATGCAAGCAAAAAACAAAGCCGCTAAATTAAATCGAATAACAGGAAGCCGACCCAAATAATTCAACACTAAAAGTGCAATCATAAAGGGTAAATCAATTAAAGCAAGTAGCTGGTTAAAACTCCTGGGGACCGACTTGTATCGAACCAATTCCAGGGATTCCCGGAGAAGCCTAAGACTTTGTCGAAGATGGAGAAAATAATGATAAAAGTTAAAATAGGAAACTCCTATATAAAGAAACAAAACTTCCAATATATAGTAAATAGCCATTCCCACCGGGAAACACAAGACCAGGTAGAGTTTGAACCATAAAGTAATAATTAGAGTAAAAGCAAATTTATATAAAAAGAAAGTGAATTTCCTTTGACCTGTAATAATCAGATTAAAAAAAGTAATCTTAATGACGTTTACCAGTAAAAAAACAATGAGAACTACATAAAACGCCAATTCCATCTTTAACCCGCCATTCTCAATAAAAAAACAATATGTAAACCTGTTTTATATCTCTATACGTAAAATAATATAACGAATAATATAAAGAAATGTCATGTTCATCCGTCCCCGACAAATCTGCCGTCCATCAGTTAAATAATTTACCGGGAAACTGCTTTTCTGTCCCGGGAATATAATATCAAGGGGGGGGGATGATATGGCTTATTCTATTGTTGTCTCTTTGAGCAACCGCCAATTGTATTTATTAGATAACGGCAGAACCGTCAAAACATATCCGGTTGGCATAGGTAAGGCGGCTACGGCTACACCAACCGGGGTATTTACAATTAGCAACAAGCTAAAAAATCCTGGAGGTCCTTTTGGAGCCTACTGGCTTGGTTTAAGCAAACCCCATTACGGTATTCATGGAACCAATAATCCTTGGTCTATCGGCAAACCCGTCTCCAAAGGCTGTCTTAGGATGTACAACAAAGATATCATTGAGCTCGCCAATTTAATACCGGTGGGGACAAAAGTTACTATTAAGCCTTAGGAAAATCATGCTAAATAGGGTATTGGGTTCTATAAAATTGAGTTCTGCAAAACCAGGTATTATTTTTGGTCTAAGAAATCTTTGATGATTTTGGGAATAGTGGCAATCAGTTGCTCATTATAAGAAACCGCTTCTTCCAGGCTGAATTCTGCTGGATGACCTAAATATCCCTGGGGAGTTATTTCTTTAGCTTTATCTCCTCCTTGGGCCCAAATTGTTAGCCCCTGCATGGTTGTCATTGAAGAAGGCAGAGATTTAGCCAGCTTAGTGTTTACCAGATCGGGGAAATCCTTAAACATAAGACTGGTTTCCAAGCTTCCGGCATGAATGTCCAGATACTCGGGCGGTAACTCTTTATTTTTATGTCCGGAATAGCTTCCATTATGGATTAGTATATAAGGTTTTGGTTCAGTAATACCTGCCCTTTGCAGGAATGTTTCCGAAGCAATAAAATAAGCCCCAATCTCAAGTTCCTCATAGGCTTTCCGGGCGGCCTCCAATATTGCGGAATTATGCTTGAAGTCCCCGTGAAAATTAAGAATGAATATCTTGTCAAATCCCCACTTTTTCAAACATTCTAAGGAATCACACAGGACTGCAGTCATAGTTTCCGGTTTGACGCAAAAGGAGCCGGCAAATCCATTGGAAGCAACATTAATTCCCCAATAATACGGCGGAGCGATCACGGAATCTATTCCCAAATCCTGCAAGCCTTTTTTTACCAGCTTGCTTTGATTGTATGATAAATAGGTATCCACCCCTAATGGCAAATGAGGCCCATGCTCTTCAATAACAGCGGTTGGAAACAGCACCGGTAATTTCTTGGCCGCGGCCTGT
>ENA-UPSB01000592-UPSB01000592.1-bioreactor-metagenome-genome-assembly--contig:-NODE-592-length-57363-cov-53.614993_pt1 | contig 57363 bp, 47 predicted proteins | sample MGYA00238182_ERZ773286 | MGnify/ENA primary metagenome ERZ773286 (study PRJEB29026, sample SAMN07631240) | bioreactor metagenome | isolation source: Switchgrass digestor | place: USA: Dartmouth...
GATTAAGTTCCACATTTCATAACCATGGGGGTGGAAGTTAAATTTTCAATTTACTAAGATGATATATTATTATATATCAAAAATATTGATTTGCCAGCCATTTGGGTTACAATAGATAATGGCCGTTTAAAGCTGAAAAATATATACAGAAAATTCAGAAATTATATTTTATGAAGGATTTTAAGGTTTTATGTAGAATATAAAATAGGTTGATTTTTTGTATGTACGATTAGTCAAAATAAATCTTTTTTTGAAAGGGGATCATTTATGGGTGTAATGGAAGCTATTATTAACAAAGCCAAGTCATGCAAAAAGCGCATAGTTCTCCCGGAGAGCGAAGACATCAGGACTCTAAAAGCCGCTGAAATAGCAATGAGGGAGGGCATAGCCGATATAATCCTGCTTGGCAAAGAAGATGAGATCTATAAAAATGCAGAGGGCTTGAATTTGACGGGGGCCACGATTATATATCCGGAGGGCTCAGATAAGTTTGACTTTTATGTCGATCAGCTGGTGGAGCTTCGAAAACACAAGGGGATGACCGTCGAGAAGGCCAGGGAGCTCATGAAGAACCACCTTTACTACGGTTGTATGATGGTCAAGCTGGGCGATGCCGATGGAATGGTAGCAGGGGCGGTGAACAGTACCCCTGATGTATGGAGGCCGGTTTTGCAGATCATAAAGACCATGCCGGGGATATCGGTAGCATCCAGCTGCTTCCTGATTGAGGTGCCCGATTGCCAGTACGGCGAAAACGGCGTGTTCATCTATGCTGACTGCGGTTTGAACCCCAATCCTTCCGCCCAGGACTTAGCCGCCATTGCGGTATCGGCTGCCAGAACCGCCAAGGTGCTGGTGGGCATGGAGCCGCGGGTAGCCATGCTGTCCTTCTCGACCAAGGGAAGTGCCGAGCACGAATCGGTTGACAAGGTGAGGGAAGCCACCCGGCTGGCTAAAGAGCTGATGCCCGACCTGCTGATAGACGGAGAGCTTCAGGTTGATGCCGCTCTGGATATGGAAGTAGCCAGCAAGAAATGCCCAGGCAGTCCGGTAGGGGGCAAGGCCAATGTATTGATATTCCCCGACTTAAATGCAGGCAATATTGCGTACAAGCTCACCCAGAGGCTGGCCAAAGCTATGGCCCTGGGGCCATTAAGCCAGGGGCTGGCAAAGCCGGTCAATGACCTCTCAAGGGGATGCAGCGCCGAAGACATCGTAAATGTTATTGCGATTACGGCAGTTGAGGCCCAGTGATGATGAGAGGAGGTACGAATATGAAGGTTTTGGTGATAAATGCGGGGAGTTCATCCCTAAAGTATCAGCTCATCGATACTGGCGATGAGACCGTGCTGGCCAAGGGTTTGGCTGAACGAATAGGAATAGATAACTCGGTATTGTCTCATACTCCGGCAGGGAAGGAAAAGGTTGAAATAAGGACGGATATCAAGGATCACGTTCAGGCCGTGAAGATGGTCATAGACGCGCTGGTACATCCGGAGTACGGGGTAATCAAGGACATGTCGGAGATTTCTGCTGTGGGCCACAGGGTGGTTCACGGGGGAGAAAAGTTTTCCAGTTCGGTGGTAATAGATGACGACGTAATAGAAGCCATAAGAGCGAACAGCGATCTGGCGCCTCTTCATAATCCGGCCAATATAGTCGGTATAGAGGCCTGCAAGAGCGTTATGCCCGATACGCCCATGGTGGCCGTCTTTGATACGGCTTTTCATCAGACCATGCCCAAGGAAGCATATATCTATGCTATCCCGTACAGCGCTTACGAAAAATACAGCATAAGGCGTTATGGCTTCCATGGAACTTCCCATAAATATGTGGCCTTGCGGGCTGCTAAGCTGCTGGGGAGGCCCATAGAGGAGCTTAAGATAGTTACATGCCATTTGGGCAACGGGTCCAGCATTGCTGCTGTTAAAAACGGCAGATCGGTAGACACCAGCATGGGATTTACCCCTCTGGAAGGTTTGCCCATGGGTACGCGCTGCGGCGCCATTGATCCGGCAATTATCACCTTCCTCATGGAGAAGGAAAATATGACATATCAGGAGATCAACCGTTATATGAATAAGGAATCGGGAGTGCTGGGCATATCCGGCGTCAGCAGTGACTTCAGGGATTTGGAGGCGGCTGCCGACGAGGGAAATGAACGGGCACAGCTGGCTCTGGACATATTTGCCTATTCCATCAAGAAGTATATCGGAGCATACGCCGCGGCTATGGGCGGGCTGGATTGCGTGGTCTTTACCGCCGGCATAGGCGAAAATAATCCCAATATTCGTCAAAAGGCCTGCGAGGGGCTGGACTTCCTGGGCATAACCGTGGATAATGAGAAGAACCAATACACCAAAAAGGGCAAAGAGGGCGAAATATCCACTGCCGACTCCAAAGTTAAAGTATTGGTCATTCCAACTAACGAGGAGCTCATGATAGCCAGGGAGACCGTAGAGCTGGTTGGATGATACGGCTTTGGAGCAGGAGACGCTGATATGGTATATGGGCACAAAAATGGATATCAGGGGTGGTACCTTGGTATCCATTTTTTATAATAAATTCAATGGGGGGATAGCCATGGCTGTTAAGCCGGATAGGTTTCTGGGGAAATTGTATGATATGACGGTACCCAAATACAGCTTTAGCGCAAGGAACGCCGATGAATGGGAAATTTGGAGGAATGGTTTAAAGACCGCGTTTGTAGAGTGCCTGGGTGGATTCCCGGAGAGAAAATTGGACCTGAACCCTCGAATAATCGAGCAAACGGAGCTGGATGATTATGTAAGGCAACGGGTAGCATTCAATACTTTAGAAGACTTGGAGATGATTGCTTATGTGTTGATCCCGAAAAATGCAAAGGGTAAGCTGCCGGCGGTAGTGGCATGCCACGGCCATGGATACGGCAGCAAAGACATAGTGGGGCTTAACTTTGATGGCAGCGAGAAAACCGGCGATATTGGATATCAGAAAAATTTCGCTCTTGAACTGGCAATGAGGGGGTTCCTGGTCATAGCCCCGGAACTCATCGGATTTGGGGATAGGACGCTGGAGGAGGATGCGGCAGACGCGCCCAAAGGCGGGAGTTCGTGTTACAAACTGTCCACCAATTTATTGCTGATGGGGAAGACGATGGCAGGATTACGAGTGTACGAAACCATTCGCAGCATCGATTATCTTTTAACCCGTGATGATGTGGATGCCGATAGGATAGGCTGCATGGGCATTTCGGGAGGAGGACTGGTATGCGCTTTTACAAGCGCTGTGGACGAAAGGATCAAGGTTGCGGTGATCAGCGGCTACGCCAATACCTTTAAGGACAGCATAATGTCCGTATACCATTGCATTGATAACTTTATACCCGGGATTTTACGGTATGCCGAAATGCCCGACATAATAGGGCTCATAGCCCCAAGGCCGCTGCTTATAGAATCGGGAACCCGTGATCCCATATTCCCAATAGGGGCTGCTCACAAGGCATTTGATAAATTGGGGAAGATATATGAAGTTCTGGGGGTACGGGAGAGGCTGGACAAGGACTTCTTTGAAGGCGAGCACCAGATATCGGGTAGAAAGGCCTACGACTGGTTTGTCAGGTGGCTGTGAGGGTTCGATTTACGGTATTTTGACGGGTATCCTATCGGAAATCTTTACTTCGCGCGGCGATACCGAGCACCGATAGGCAAGGACCTCTACGCCCGTTTCGGCCGCTTCTTTGACTTTTTGTGCAAAAAGGGGATCCATATCGGCATTGGGACTGAAACCCGCTACGTTATCCATTTGAACCACAAACAGCAAAACGGCCCGATGCCCATCCTTCACCGCTTGTACAAGGCCGTCAATGTGCTTGCGGCCTCTCTCTGTAGGGGCGTCAGGAAAGTAGCCCCAGTTTTCCAGTTCCAGCGTGACTCCTTTTACTTCGACAAAGCAGATACCTTTACCTATAAGCTGTAGGTCAAATCGGCTGTCGCCATACGTGACTTCTCTATTTATAATGGAATAGCCTTGCAATTCCTGTATGATGCCGGCTTTGATGGCTTCTACAGCAAGGGCATTGGGGAGTTGGGAATGTATTGATACCCAGCTTCCCTTCTTTTTTGCCATTTGAAGTTCATATTTAGTTTTACGGTGAGCAAGAGGGTGGTGTGAGACCGCTACTTCTGCACCGGGGTATAGCAGCTCCTTAAGCCGTCCCGTATTGGGTACATGGCATATGATTTCCTCCCCCGATATATCCACATGGGCGATGAAGCGGTTGGGTCTACTTATGAATTTTCCATAAAGCATGTCATAATCGAACTTCATGTCTGATCGTTTAAGCGATACTGCCTCCTCAATTTTTATTATCTATACATTAGATTAATGGATATTAACCGCAAATTATCGTTTCTTAGCTTTATAGTTATTCATGTACTTATTATAGATTTTTTCCACTTTTGGTACAAGCCTTTTGCGACCTCCGCATAGCTAATATGATTTCTGTAACACAACGGGATACTGCTGAATAGATATAATAATAGATATACATTTTTAAATAAAGTCAAGTATTATTGAAGAAGGGGGGAATCAATATGAATGGCAGCCTAAAGCTGGGTTTTGGATGCTGCTGTTTAGTAGGAGTTATTATAAGCGTGGTAATCGGTATAGCCGTTGGCCTGTTATTTGCATTTGGGTTTATTCCCAATATAGTGACGTCGGTGTGGATCGCATTCGGATTATCCGTTTTCACCCTGATAGTTTTGATAACAGCGATGCTTGTGGCAGCGTGTTGTGAATCGGATGCTCTGAAAAAATGCCTGAGAAAGAATGTTTTGTGTTTGCTGGTAGGCATTATAGGTACGCTGGTTACTGCGCTGGTGGCTCTTTCTATAACATTAATTACCTCGTCTATTATAGTGGCCATTGTTATAGGGCTTGGCGCCTTTTTTGCAAGCCTTATGCTCATAGCGTTGATCTCCTTTATACTTTGCGTTGTAGGTAACCTGTGCTCTTTTGGGCGCTTTGTTATATCGGGGAAGGAATAAAGATTAAAAAGAGCAAGCGCTGAAGCCATTCAGCGCTTGCTCTTTTGTCATTTATTGCTTGCCTTTAACTTGAGCTTTCAAAGGGCATAGCCCTTTTAACGAGCAGCCGTTGCAACCGGTGCAACTCAAAGGCTGCAGGAGAAAGGTATGGCACCTGGGACAACGCTGGTATTTTTCTATATCAACCAGCATCTTGCAGGTGGGACACTCTACATGCATATTTAACACCTCACAAATTTTTATCTATTAGCCTTCCAAACGGTTCACACTATGATCTGGGCTACTATTCCCGCGGTTAAGAACGAGATGGCAAAGCTCCCCAGCCATATCAGAAGGGCTTCCTTCCAGGTCCTCTCCTTAAAAATCACCATGACAGCAGCTATGCAGGGAACGAACAGGGTTATGGCTATCAGGGCCACCAGTACCTGGGAGGGGTTTAACAGGCCCTGGGATACCATGTCATTCAATCCGGCTGCACCGAAATCCCTTCGAATTATACCCATGATGAAGGCTACCGCCGTTTCGCGGGGAAGCTTTAAAAACCCTTCCGTAATGGGAGCAAACCCGTTAGCTATCACGTCTAAAATCCCGGTGTACTGCAGCACGGAGATTATAACGGCGCCTAGGAGGAACAGCGGACCGGCTTCGGTGATAAAGGCTTTGGACTTGACATAGGTCTTCTTGAGGACGTTGCCGATGCGCGGCAAGCGCAGCAGGGGAAGATCTATTATAAGGTCGGTGGACTTACCGGGAACAACCCTGTTCAAGAGAGTTCCGGCAAGCGCGAAAACTATGACGATCACAAGTACGTAAAGGGCCGTCATTTGGATGCCCAGCGGTCCCAAAAGGCCGGCTATTACCCCCAGCTGTGCGGAGCAGGGAATGGCCAATCCAAGGAGCATGGTGGCTATGAACCTCTCGCGCCTGGAACCGAGGATGCGCGTGGTGATGGTGGCCATGGTAACGCAGCCGAACCCCAGTATTATGGGAATGATGGCCCTTCCGTTCAGCCCAAGGGAGTTTAAGCTCCTATCGGTAAGTACCGCCACCCGGGGAAGGTACCCGGAGTCTTCCATAATAGACAGCACGAAATAAAACCCTACTACAAGGGGCAAAAGAAGGCCAAACACATATACGGGCGTCATGGTGAGGATGCCGAATTCGCCGATGAGCAGCTGCGCCAGGAAGCTTTCGGTCCCAAGTATGGGCTCCAATAGATCCATTATGAAATTGTAGTAGTATTCACCCATTATTAGTCCTTCGGTCCACTCAACCACCGTCTGGGCAACGAATACCCCTATGAATTCATAGACAAGCCACAGCACAACTATCAGAATTGGAATTCCCGTCAGAGGGGATAACATCCATCTTCCTAATTTTACGGAGAAGGAAGCACCGCGGTTGGTTTGGCGCATAACCTTTTTGACTATTTCATCAACCCTTGTGCGCCTTGCCTGATAGATTTGCTCTCTTAGACCTTTGATTCCGCTTATGTGGTGACGGGCGATGACGTTTTCGTCCTCCTCCAGCACCAGCAGTGCCTCGGAGTCCTCATCAACCATATGGCGAACCGTCTGCAGGTTTTCCTCAACTATGGGAAGCCTGTTACCCGGCCTTGCGCAATGAGCAAGAGCTTCCTTTACCTTTTCGATACCCTCACCTTTTACGGCAACGGTGGGGATTACGGGTACGCCCAGCTCCTGGGATAGCTTATCGATATCGATCTCCAGGCCATTTTTCTTGACCTCATCCATCATATTGAGGGCTACTATCACCGGTTTGCCCATGTCTATGATCTGCTGAGTGAGAAACAGGTCCCGCTCTAAATGCAGGGTGTCGACCACATTGAGGATGATATCGGCGTACAGTATGACATCCCTGGCAACACGCTCTTCGTCGTTAAAGGAGGATACCCCGTAAACCCCCGGTGTATCCATCACTACCATGTCCTTGTATCTTCCCGAGCTTATATCTACCGTCGTTCCTGGAAAGTTGGAAACATCTACGTATGCTCCCGTAAGCGCATTGAAAAATACCGACTTTCCTACGTTGGGGTTGCCGACCAGTACGATCTTTTTTGCGTCCTTGTTGATGTCAATTTTTTCGGTCATATTATGGCACTGCATTGTCCTGCATCCCCCTTATCCAGCGGTTCAATTTCTATCTTCCTGGCCAGGCCCCTGCCTATGGCTATCTCCTGCATCCCGTTTTGAATCACCACCGGGCCAGCGGGTAATTTATACACGCAGGCAAGTTTGGCTCCCTCGTATATGCCCAGGCGTATTGCCTGTGTGCTTATCTGTTTGTCGGGGATGGAAACGATTAGAAACCTTTGTCCTTTATTTATTTGATCCAGCCTCATAACAGCTCTCCCTTCTTAAATATTTAAATCGATTTTAGGCGTGCTGCCTTTTGCGCTTTTAAACCGTTCAAAGCATATGTATACGCCCATCAATATGATAATGATAATTATTATCAACTAGAAACCTTACTAAAACACTCCGAATTTTTACAGCTCTATTTTAATGTAAATGAAAATCATTGTCAATAGATGTTTTTTATAAAATTTTGTCGCCTAAACCCAAAGGTACCGGGCAGGAATCTCACGGGTTTACCCACAGGGGAAATATTGACAAATCTAAATTTTTCTTATAATATTAAAAATTAGAAAGTAAAGGGGAGTAATCCATTGTCCTGAAAAATTTGCTCATAGGGCAATGCTTCCAATCGTCATTACGGCACTCCATGGGGACAATGGCGGTGCCCGGTTGGAGGGCAGACTTAAAGTCTGAGGATGAGACCTTTATCTGACGGATGGCCGTCGGATAAAGGTCTTTAATAATTTAAAGGAATTGACTCTTCAAGATTCGAAGCATGTGTTATATCAAGAGATATTCTCCACATTATAAATATGTCTGCAGATTTTATGGAAGCTTATGGGGCTAAACGTACTGGCATGTATCAGCAAACTGACGGCCAATGATGCTGAAATCGTCCAAAATTAAGCCAGGAGGGGTGTAAGGTTTTATGGAGAAGGTGTCATGGCATATCTTATCTAAGGAAGAGGTTGAAGAGAGGCTTTCAACTTCCTTTTCGAAGGGCCTTACCAAAGACGAGGTGTACCGTCGCCTGGAGGAGTATGGCCCCAATGAACTGGAAGAGAGGGGCCGGAAGACAATTTTTCAGATGTTCGTGGATCAGTTCAAGGATTTCATGATCGCAGTTTTGATAGCTGCGGCAATTATCTCGGGTATCCTTGGTGAGATAACCGACGCGCTCATTATACTGCTCATCGTCGTATTGAATGCCGTTCTGGGCGTGGTGCAGGAGAACAAGGCCGAACAGTCTTTGGAAGCTCTTAAGAAAATGGCATCTCCTAGCGCGAAGGTCATAAGGAATGGGATGCCCGACGTGATTCCGGCGTCGCAGCTGGTACCGGGGGATGTGGTGGTGCTGGAGGCAGGAGATTTCGTCCCAGCCGACATAAGGCTTCTGGAAGCTTCTAACCTGAAGATCGAAGAAGCGGCCCTTACCGGTGAATCGGTGCCGGTTGAGAAGCAGAGCCAGAGGCTGGAAAAGGAGGATGTTCCCCTTGGCGACAGGGTAAACATGGCCTATTCTGGCAGCATAGTGACCTACGGCAGGGGAAGGGGCATAGTGGTGGGAACGGGCATGAACACCGAGATGGGAAAGATCGCCGAGATGATACAGACCAGCGAGGAGACCGTGACGCCCCTTCAAAAGCGTTTGGAAGCTTTGGGAAAGACCCTAGGCATAGTGGTACTTGCCATATGCGGCGTCATATTCCTTGTAGGCATACTCTATCATCATAAAGAAAGTAGAGAGATTTTTGAGATGTTTTTAACCTCCGTCAGCCTGGCAGTGGCTGCCATACCCGAAGGACTACCAGCTATAGTGACCATAGTGCTGGCGGTAGGGGTACAGCGCATGGCCAGGCGCAACGCCATTATACGCAAGCTGCCGGCCGTGGAGACCCTGGGCAGCGCCACCATTATATGCTCGGATAAGACGGGGACGCTGACGCAAAACCGCATGACGGTTGAACAGGTTTATTATAATGGTAGATTTTTAAACGTCAATGAGCTTGATGGAGGAGATGACCTGGATGACCATCTTAAACTGCTGGTTACAACGGGCGTTTTGTGCAACGATACGCAAATAGTAGCAGAAGGCCAGGATAAGAAGACCATAGGCGATCCTACCGAGACGGCTTTGGTACACCTGGGGTTAAAAGTGGGATTGGATAAGGATATACTGGATGCTGATATGGCCAGGGTAGATGAGTTATCCTTTGATTCGGAGAGAAAGCTTATGACTACGGTACATAAGCTGGAAAATGGGTACCGGGTATTTACCAAGGGCGCTCCAGATCAGCTCATCCTGCGGTGTAACAGGATATTGCTGGATGGAAAGATTGTGGACATATCGGATGGTCACCTGGAGCAGGTTCAAAAGGCCAACGATGATATGGCCTCACGCGCCCTGAGGGTTCTGGGCATGGCTTACAAAGACCTGGACGATTTGAACTATACGGATAAAGAAAGGGAACTGGAAAATGGGTTGATCTTCGTTGGCTTGGTGGGGATGATTGACCCGCCGCGGCCGGAGGCCAAGGAAGCCATAAAGATATGCCAGCGAGCGGGGATAAAACCCATTATGATTACCGGCGATCACAAGATAACGGCTGTGGCCATTGCGCGTCAGCTGGGAATTTTGAAAAGCGATGAGGAAGCCATCACCGGCGCTGAACTGGACCGGCTGAGCGATGAGGAATTTAAGGAACGGGTCAGGGATTTATCTGTATATGCCCGCGTATCTCCCGAACACAAGGTGAGGATTGTGAAGGCATGGCAGTCCTGGGGCCAGATAGTGGCCATGACGGGGGATGGGGTCAACGATGCTCCGGCCCTTAAGATTGCCGATATCGGCGCTGCCATGGGCAAGGTGGGGACCGATGTGGCAAAAGAGGCTGCCGACATGGTGCTTACCGACGACAACTTTGCTACCATCGTTGCGGCGGTAGAGGAAGGAAGGATAATCTTTGCCAACATTCTGAAGGCAATTCAGTATCTGCTTTCGTGTAACGTGGGCGAGATACTGGTGATATTCATAGCCACAATGCTCAACTGGGATGAGCCGCTGTTGCCCATTCACATCCTGTGGATCAACCTGGTTACTGATAGCTTCCCCGCTCTGGCGCTGGGGATGGAACCGGCCGAGCGGGATATCATGGATAAAAAGCCCAGAGATCCCAATGCCAGGATCTTCGGCAGGGGTATGGTACGGCGCATCGTTTACCAGGGCTTTTTGACGGGAATTTTGACCTTGCTGGCTTTTACGATAGGCCTCAAAGATGGCCTGGAGGTTGCACGAACCATGGCGTTTGCAGCCCTTACCTTTGGTGAACTGGTGCACGTGCTAAACGTGCGTTCCAACAAGTATTCGATTTTCAGGATAGGATTTATGACAAACCGATACGCGGTGGGGGCTATAGCCATTTCGGGCTTGCTTCAGCTTCTGGTTATGACGGTGCCCTTCCTGTCGGATGTCTTTGAGGTCACCTCCCTGGGCTTTAACCACTGGATGTGGGTTATCGTTCTGGCCCTGGCACGACTGGTTGTGGTGGAGATTGTAAAACTGTTAGGGTTCAATACCACAAAGGATGAGGAGTAATGGCGGCGCAGCCTTGATGAAGGCCGTGTGCAGGGCATATGTCCTGGGGAAAGGATGATAGTCGTATCGTTATAATGTTATTTGCTATGGGGTATAAGTATAGGTTATTTGCTTCATAAGCCCGGATGAGGGTATTATTATTAAAAAGCAGGGCGCAATGGCAGGGATTTTTTACGGAAAATATCCCTGCCATTCTTTAAAATTTTACTGCAGCAGGAGGTAGATGAAGTATGGGATCATGGAGCGTACGGAAGCTGGTACTGGCAGGGATTTTGGCGGCGCTGGTATTTGCGGTGACGGCATTTACTAAGATCCCTTCTCCTTTTGCCAAGGCAGCTTATTACCACGCCGGCGATAGCATAATCTACTTAAGCGGTTTGGTCCTGGGACCGCATATGGCAGCGGTGATAAGCGGCCTGGGTTCGTTTTTGGCAGACCTTTATCTCGGTTATCCCCTATATATGGTGGCAACCTTTATAATAAAAGGCATCATGGGCGGCATTGCAGGCTATTTTCTGTATGTTCCGCAGGGCAGGGTGTCATGGACCAGAAAGCTGCTGGGCGTCGCCCTTGCCGGTTTGTGGATGGCAGTGGGATACTATGTATTTGAGGTATATATAATCCGAATTGTCGATTGGAGGGCCAACATACCCAACTTTTTTGCCAATATAGGGCAGGCATTGGTGGGAGCGGTGATATTCTTGCCGCTGTCCAAGCCTCTGGAAAGGCTTAAGGATGTTTAGGCTTTTTAGCGGTACGTTGTTGAAATAGAAAAGGGATTGTATAGAGGCATGCAATAAAGTACCGGTTTGTACAAAAAAATTTCTGCAGCAGGTCTTGACAATTCGTTAAATATGTGTCATAATTGAAATCAGAGAAAATGTAGTTTTTTGATATGTAATTGTATTACATATTACATGCTATATTATATGACTTACAATATTACCTCTGAGGCTAAAACGGAGGAAAATATGTTTATCAAACCTATTAAAAAAAAGGATATAAGTGAAGAAGTCCTTGAGCAATTAAAGTATAATATAATTTCAGGAGCATGGCCACCCGGAACAAAAATCCCAAGTGAACTGGAATTGGCGAAGCTCTTTAATGTAAGCCGCGTTTCCGTCAGAGAAGCCATCCATAGGCTGATGGGTATGGGAGTGCTTACTGTAAGAAAAGGGGATGGAACCTATGTGACCGAGATGATCCCTTCCCAGTATTTTAAGAGCCTATTACCGATATTGATGATCAAGAGACCTGCCATGTTGGAAATTTTGGAATTTAGAAGCATTATCGAAAGTGAAAGTGCTAGATTGGCAGCAATTCGAGCAACCGATGAAGACATAAGCATATTTGAAAAGACCCTAAATCAGATGAAAGAGAGCAAAGGAGATTATAAAAAATTTTCAGCCAGCGACTTGAATTTTCACGCTTCCATTGCAATGGCGACTAAAAACAGTGTAATAATAAGGGTTACTTCCGTACTTCATGACATACTGGAATCAGCCATGGAAGAAGCAGTTAGCATGGTTGGCTTTAGTGACGGTATCTATTATCACACCCAGATAATTCAAAGCATAAAAGAAAGGGATCCTGATAAAGCTGCCTTGATCATGAAGCAACATATAGATAATGTAATAGCGAAATTTAGAAAATAAAAAGCAGCTGCGAATTTATTGAAGGTAGAACCTCGCAGCTGTTAAAGGAAGCACTTTGATATATTATAACCTAATTTCTTGTAATTTTCAATTTAATTTTCTGTCTTGATTTTTATAAGATTTGTATTTTAGGATATGAAAGATTTTTTGGTCAATAAGGAGTGATGATATGTTAGCAATAGGCTTGATTTGATGGCAAAATAAACTATTTTGGAATAGTTTTTGAAAACAATAAAAATCATGAATTTCTGCTTATTGCAGTTTAACTTTATAAATAATTTTGTAGATACAATTTGAAAGAAAGGAAAAGGTCTTGATTGCTAATAAAACCCTGAAAGATATTGGGGTTTTATTATAAAAACAAAAATAAAAATTTTAAGGAGGGGAGAATTATGAATTTAAAGAGGGTCGCAGCAATGATACTAGTATGTGTTATCGTAATGGCTGCAGTAGGTGGTTGTACTTCTTCACAACAGAATTCCGATGTATCAGGTGGGGAGAAATCCGGGGCATCGACGGACAACAGCGGGGGAAGTGAAGACAAACAGACCGATGAAAAAGCAAAACTTTTGTACACCTATTGGGGCTCTGCTTTTGAAAAGGAGGCACAAGCTGCTGCTATTGAAAAGTTTAATGAGGAAAATCCAGATGTGGTGGTGGAAGCGTTACATATTCCTGCCAGTGGATCACAATACGTTGCAAAATTAACCGCTATGGTTGCTTCTGGAACTAATCCAGATGTAGGGTATATGGATGTTCCGACCGCGTTTGTATGGGCAAAAGAGGGCAAATTTTATGATATCTTTGAGTTAATAGAGAAAGATCCTGAATGGAGCAAGGATAAATATGTTGATGATATTTTCTATATGTATGAGGAAAATAAAAGTTTTGGAACCTTATCATCCATCAACCCTAGGGCCATTTTCTATAATAAGGATTGTTTTACGGAAGCAGGAATAGAACTTCCGCCTGACAAGGTAGAAAATGCTTGGACATGGGATCAATTTGTTGAAGTCGCCAAAAAGCTTACCATTGATATGAACGGGAAAACAGCGTTAGATCCTGATTTTGATCCTAATCGCATTCGTCAATATGGGATTTATCTAAATCCTACAGATCTGGCTACTTTGAGTATTTTCTTTGATAGTAACGGTGTTGATTTGCTAACAGAGGATGGCACAAAGCTTGCACTTGATGATCCAGCAGCTAAGGAAGTGTTGCAACTAATTCATGATTTGATCTATGTACACCATGTCGCGCCTGTGCCAACAGACTTTGCTAATATGCCGGACGGACCAACGTGGCTCAAAAATAAGCAAGCAGCCATGTTTATAACTGGTCAATGGGTATTACTTGATATCGCAAAGTTAAATTTTAATTATGGCATTGGAGTATTACCCAAAATAAAGGAATCACGCAATATTAAGGATGCCGGTGTACGAGTCATATTCAAGAATACAAAATATCCTGAAAAGGCTTGGGAATTGTATAAATTCCTAGCAAATCCTGCAGGAGCTCTTTCTCTCTATAAGGATGGCCTTTGGATGCCGGTGTTAAGAGAATGGTATGAAAATGAAGAGTTATTTGGACAATGGGGTAAGGATAATCCGGCACATCCAGATAGTTATAAGACGGCTGTAGCTGATTCATTGTTTGATGGAACTTCTACTCCGTCATGGGCGCTGAGAATTAGTAATTTTGCAGAACTTAACTCTGTAATAAATCCGGCATTACAGCAGGTATGGCTCGATAGCAAGAGTGTAGATGAGGTTGTGGATGAAATCATGAAAGCAACAGAGGGAATGGTTCAGGGTTATAATCCAGGTTATAGTCATAATTCAGCATATAGATAATAACAAGCTCAGCTAGAGATTGGAGAGAGTGATATGTATACGACCCTGGAAGTTTTTAAGAAAGATAAAGAAGCTCGTTATGGAGTGCTCTTTGCTTTACCGGCTATCTTGGGGTTTGCTGTATTTACAATAGGACCGATGATTGCAAGTTTCATATTTAGTTTTACCAACTATAGTGGGGTTGGTAACAGAGAATTTGTCGGGCTTAGCAACTACATTAAACTTTTTACAACCGACCCGCTTTTTAAAAATTCTTTAAAGGTAACTTTAATTTATATATCAATGAGCGTACCGCTTAATATCATTGTTTCATTCTTTATCGCGTTTTTGCTTTCTCAAAACATTAAAGGCAGAGGTTTTTTTAGATTAGTGTATTATTTGCCAACAGTTGTCCCTCTAGTAGCCACTTCCATCATATGGAAGTGGCTACTAGACCCAGCAGTAGGTGTTGTTAATTATTACAGAATGCTTTTAAATTTACCCCCTTCAAAGTTTTTGTTTGACGAAAAAACTGTTTTACCAACGATGGCAGTTATGGGTGTTTGGCAGACAGGAACTATGATGTTAACATTTTTAGCAGGATTTCAAGGAATACCTCGACAATTATATGAAGCTATAGAAGTAGATGGTGGAATGGGTTATCATAAGTTTATGTATGTTACAGTTCCCATGATGACTCCATCATTGTTCTTTAACCTGGTTACCGGCTTAATTAATGGATTCCAAGTATTTACCCAGGCTTACATTATTACAAGCGGTGGTCCCAATAATAGATCCAATTTCCTTTTGCTATTATTGTATAACGAAGCTTTTGTTAAGGGTAAAATGGGGTATGCTTGTGCAATAGCATGGATAATATTTATAATGACGGTTATACTTACCATCATTAATTTTAAGCTATCTAATAAATGGGTTTTTTATGAAGGTGGGGAAAGAAAATGAAAACTCGAAGCCATAAATTCAGCAAATTAATGGTAAAAATATTGTTATATACGGTTTTGGGATGCGGCTTATTGGTGTGGATGTTTCCGTTTTATTGGATTCTTCGTACTGCTTTTATGAAATATGAACAAATTCTTGCTTACCCACCTCTATGGATTCCAAAGCCGCCTATTATAACAAATTTTACTGAGGGACTTAAAATTTTACCTTTCGGAAGATTTTATATTAATACCATTTTTATTGTAGTTGTATGCTTAATAGGAACATTATTTACCAGTACTTTAGCTAGTTACAGCTTTTCTAGGCTACGATGGCCAGGGAGAGATAAGATTTTTTCTATAATCTTAACATCTATGATGCTTCCGAGTGCGGTTACTTTGGTCCCAACGTTTATCGGTTGGTCTAAGGTTAACGGAGTAAATACTTATTATCCCCTTACCGTTCCAAGTTGGTTGGGAGGTGGTGCCTTTTTCATATTTTTGCTTAGGCAGTTTTACCTTACGATTCCAAGAGAGTATGATGAAGCTGCCTTGGTCGATGGAGCAGGTTTTTTCACAATTTATTGGCGAATTATGCTTCCAATGATTCGTCCTGCCTTGATTTCAGTTGCCATGTTTTGTTTTGTTAATAATTGGAATGACTTTATGATGCCGCTGGTTTATTTGAATGACGAAAAGTTATATACAATTTCTTTAGGGTTGCGTTCCTTTATGGGGATGTATAATACGGATTGGGGTTATATGATGGCAGCAGCTACCATTGCTGTTTTACCGGTTGTGATAATATTTACTATAGGGCAGAGATATATAATAGAGGGAGTTGTAATGGTAGGAATTAAAGGATAATACTAAATACTAAACTATTCATTGTGGCATTAATCTATTAAAGGCATTGTAAAGAGTTTAACGTAATATACAGTAATTATAAATACAATATATAAATTATGGGAGAGGTGTGGTGATATTATGTTTTTAAAAATTGCTGAAAGAAAAATAAAAGTGTGTTTTGAAGTGCTAAGTGATAAGACTTTGAGAATTGCGATTTTACCTGCGGAAGAATCAGTAAAAGAGGTCTTTTCAACTTATGATTTGGCTGAGCGTACATGGGGAGAACCTTCAACTGCAATAAGTGATATTGAAAACGAGGAAATAGTAGAAATTGGGAACTTTGAAGTAAGCATTACACCTGATCCAATGTGTTTTAAAATTTTCAAGAATCAAAAACAGATACAAAACATCACCGTCTGTCAGAAAACAGGGAATATATCATTCCCGCTAGGGAAGGGGTTATTATTTGGTCTTGGACATGGTTATAAAAAGCATATGGACAGAAAAGGGGAATATTATGATTTACGCGTAAATGGTCAGGTTAAGGGAATCATCGAAAATGGAAGCGCAACTTCGCCTACGCCTTATGTAATAAGCACTGAAGGTTGGGCATTATATTTTCATCAGCCGTGGAAAGGCGCTATTGATTTGAGAGGGAAAATCGGTGTTTTTGAAAAATATCCGCCCTTTTATTGCGACATTTTTGTAGTAGCTTGCGATGAGCCTTTAGATGCATCGCGGGAATATTACAAATTCACGGGGCTTCCTCCAATACCGCCTAAATATGCATTTGGTTATCAACAAAGCTATCGTACTTTAGTGCACAACGGGAAAAATTATGTACTTGAAACTGCAAAATATATGCGTGACAACCAGATCCCCTGTGATGTTTTAATATATTTGGGAACCGGTTATTGTGAATATGGGTGGAATACCTATAATGGTAACTTTGAGTGGCATCCAGATGTATTTCCGAATCCCGAGCAAACGATGGAAGAACTGCATAACATGAACTACAAAATTGGACTTCATATTACGAAATGTTATCCTGGCCTTCATGGAAGCGTGAAAGATGAGGAAGTCAATCCGTTGGAATACGATCATGTAAAAAATTACTGGGAACTCCACGAAGAGCTATATGCCACTGCAAAGAATGAAATGTGGTGGCCTGATGATGGAGACGAAATTGATATAATACAAAGGTTAAATCGACACCGTTTGTACTATGAAGGTTCTTTACAATTGAATCCAGATGTAAGACCCTTCCATATGCAGCGGAATACTTTCCCAGGAGCTAACAAATGGGGTGGAATTATTTGGTCAGGTGATGTATTGTCAGAATGGGAAACTTTAAAAAATCAGATCCCCATTGGGTTAAATGCTTCTATAAGCTGTTCACCATTTTGGGGAACAGATACTGGTGGATTCTTTAGTACTGAAGAATTCGATGGAGAGCTTTTCATGCGGTGGGTTGAATTTTCAACGTTTACACCTTTCTTCCGTGCTCATGGCAGGCCATCGTTTTTACACAATCCATGGGGATGGACCATGTTTAAATCGCTGGATGAAATTCCGTTAGAGATTCCTTCTAATATGCCTGAAAGCAAGCCACCCTTAAAAAATATTCTGCCGGATGAGCGCGTTGAACCTGTTTGCAAAAAATACATCAATCTGAGATATGAATTGTTACCTTACATATATAATCTTGCCTATCAAGCTTCTCATGATGGAATACCCATGATGAGACCAATGTGGTACAAATATCCACATGATGAGACTGCTGCGAAGATAGATAATCAGTTTTTCTTAGGCGATAGTTTGCTAGTTGCTCCAGTTACGTCCAAGGGTAAAGAAGAATGGACTGTGTACTTACCAAGCGGTAAATGGTATGATTTTTGGACTGGTAATGAGTTTAACGGGAATAAATATGTTACAGTTCCGGCACCATATGATGTTATACCAGTATTTGTTCCTGCAGGTGGAATCCTTGCAAAAGCGCCTGTTGTACAATATGTTGATACCCATAAGAAAGGTGATTTTGATCCTCTCACCATAGTTGTCTATGCAGGCGCTGATGGACATTATACTTTATATGAAGATGACGGGATCAGTATGGGATATAAGCGTGGTGAATGTACTATTACAGAATTTAAGTGGGATGATAAAGCTGGTATCATGGAAGCAAAAGGAAGTTCTACCATGTTTAAAGGGAAGACCCGCACTATAAAATTAATTATTATGCCCGAGGGTAGAACGGAAAATTTAGTGATTACTTATTAATCTAGATATTTTAACCGGATAATTTAGCTGGCTATTTAATTTTAAATCTAAAACGCCGCATATTATACTAGCCGTATATTATACTAAATGAAGGGAGAATTACAATGAGAAAAGATTTATCGGGTAAGACGCTGGGTATAATACATGCTGCTGTGTTTACAGCTCAAACGGTCCAAAAATATATAGATGAAATAATTCCTGAAGTTGAGGTTTTGCACTGCGGAGATGATTCTATACAGAGAGATAACCTTCTTGCACCGGTAGGGACAATTCCCAAACACAATTATTATAAATTCATAACTTTTGCGCGTTTTTTACAGGAAGCTGGTGCAGATCTCATTTTGCTTGCCTGTTCCACCTTTAACAGTGCGGTAGAAGTAGCGCGTCCGATCATCGATGTGCCGCTTCTTCAGATAGATCGGCCGATGATGGAGCTAGCTGTTGAGAAAGGAAAGCGAATTGGTTTGTTGGCCACTTTGCCATCTACCGTACCTTCTTCTGAGAGGCTGCTGCGGCAAGTCGCCCAGGAAGCCGGTAAGGATATAGTGATAGAGACCGTTCTCTGTTCGGAAGCATTTAAAGTATTACGCGCAGGTGATACTGCAAAACACAATCAAATGCTATTAGAGGCTATATATGGCCTTTCGAAGAAGGTTGATGCCATTTGTATGGCTCAGGTATCGATGTCTGTTCTAGAGCCGTATCTTACGAATATGCCAGTACCTGTTTACAACAGCGGCCGAACTGGTTTTGAAAGAGTCCGTCAGATGCTTGAAGAGATGAGCTGAAGCTAAAGCGGATATAACTGATACGGACAAGAAGCCCCATGGTGTAATTGGCAATATTGCAATACTGCCAATTGCACCATGGGGTGAAGACCGCGAAATCTGTTGCAAGAAATATGAAATAAATGGAGGACGGACATGAAAATAGGATGCTGCTTGAATATGCATTCTACTCTTCCCGATGGCATTGGCTGGGAATGGTTGGAGGTTGCTGTTGCTGCAGGATATGATTATATCGAGCTCCCTTTGGCTCAAATGATGGGACTGGATGATCAGGAATTTTTTAAGCTGCATCAGAGGATTATAAGCGCTGGTATCCCATGTGAAGCCTGTAACAATTTTTTACCTCCTCATTTGAAGGTAACCGGCAGGATAGAAAAGGCTGCAGTTATGGATTATGTAAGTCGAGCTCTGGAACGAGCCGCAAGGTTAGGTGTTCAGGTAGTGGTATTTGGAAGTGGTATGTCCAGGAATGTACCCGATTGGCTGGATGTGAATGAGGCTATGGGGCAGCTGGTAGGTTTCCTCGATTCGTTGATACATCTACTGGAGCGGTTTAACATTACACTGGTGATAGAACCTCTAAGGGTGCAGGAAAGCAATATCATCAACAGTTTAAGTGAAGCAGCCAGGCTTATGAAGATGGTAGATCATCCCCGTGTCAAGCTGCTATGCGATAGTTTTCATATGGCCTTTGCGGGGGAAACTCCGGACATACTTCTTGAATGGGCTGAGGTTATACAGCACGCTCATTTTAGCCGGGTAGAAGGGAGGGTTATACCAACGGGCGAATTAAGCCCATTTGAAGCCGATTATATCGTAAAGTTAAACAGCATCAAATGCCCGCGCGTCAGTATAGAATCATACAGCAACAGTTTTGAGGCAGATAGCCGTAAAGCAATTGAGTTAATAAAAAAGATACAGATGATACAGAAGAATCAATGAAATAAGAAAGAGATGGGTCTATATATCCCTACTTGTAATACAACATACAATTGATGTTAATGAAGATACCAATAGGATATAAAGTCAAAAATGCAAAAGCTTTATGAAAGTCTATGGTATTATTAACGAAAAATCGAAACGGGGAAAAACAAATAAGAGAGGGGATGTAAATGGAGTCAAATGAACTTATTAAATATTTGGAGAGAAAAGCGCTTAAGCTGAGGTATCACATTTTGGAAATGATTGGCGTGGGAAAAACAGGGCACCTGGGAGGGTCAAGTTCCTGTGCTGAGATTGTAGCTACCTTCTACTTTTACTGGATGAAGCTAAACCCAAACAATCCCAACGATCCTGAACGGGATAGATTCCTTCTGAGCAAGGGGCATGCAGCCCTTGTGCAATATGCTGCTCTGGCCGAACTGGGATATTTTCCCGTCGAGGAGCTAAAAAAGGTCAAGACGCTGGGTAGCATGCTCCAGGGGCATCCAGATATGAAGTCAACTCCGGGCGTAGAAGCCAACACCGGGTCCTTGGGGCAGGGGTTATCCATAGCTTTGGGAATGGCTCTTGGACTTAGGCTGGATGGTAGGGGAAGTAGAGTGTATGTAATACTGGGCGATGGCGAGTTGGCCGAGGGGCAGGTATGGGAAGCTGCTATGGCAGCTTCGCATTACAAAGTGGATAATTTGGTGGCTATTGTGGACAAGAACGGGATCCAGGCTACCGGACCGGTAGAGGAAAGGCTCAGCAGCGATCCGCTGGCTCCAAAGTGGTCGGCTTTTGGCTGGCATGTGATAGAGATCAATGGGCATTCGATAGAGGAGATATTAAATGCGCTAAAAGAGGCAGACAGCATTAAAGGTCAGCCAACGGTTATAATAGCGCATACTATAAAGGGCAAGGGATTCTCCTTTGCTGAGAATAATGCGGCGTTCCACAACGGAGCTCTTACCCAGGAACAGTATCTTATAGCAAAAGATGAACTTGAAAGGCTAATGCAAGGAGGTGAGAGGAATGAGAATTGAGAGTTTAAGAGAAGCTTATGGTAAAACTCTGGTAGAAATAGGTAGGAGGAATAAGGACGTTGTGGTATTGGAAGCCGATTTGGGCAAATCCACCCGTTCATGTCTTTTTCAGGAGGCCTATCCTGACAGGTATTTTGAGATGGGTATAGCTGAGCAGAATATGGCTTCAACGGCAGCAGGATTGGCTTTGGTGGGTAAGATCCCATTCATTCATTCATTTGCGGTTTTTGCGGCGGGGCGAGCGTACGATCAGATAAGGCAGGCCATATCCATTCCGGGGCTTAATGTGAGAATATGCGGTTCCAGCTGTGGCCTTTCGGATTTTGGGGATGGGTCTACCCATCAGGCGATAGATGACGTCGCGTTGATGCGCGCCATACCTAATATGACGGTGCTGGTGCCGGTGGATGCGGTGGAAGTTAAGAAAATGGTAGAAGCCATGGTGGAATGCAAGGGGCCGGTATATATCAGGATAAATCGCAATGACCTCCCCGTGTATACTCCGGAGGATTTGGAGTACAGCATAGGCCGTATGTATACGGTGAGAGAGGGACGGGATGTTGTGGTATTTGCCAATGGCGTTATGGTGTCCAAGGCCATGGAGGCAGCGGAAGTTCTCCAAGAGGAAGGCATATCCATAGAGGTGGTCAATGTGAGCACTGTAAAGCCTTTAGATGTTGAAGGTCTGGTGGAAAAAGTAAGGTGCTTCAAAGGTGCAGTTGTTGCAGAGGAGCACAGCATCATAGGTGGGCTCTGTAGTGCTGTTGCTGTAGCTCTGGAGGAAAGGAAGGTCAATATTCCGTTAGAGTTTGTAGCAGTAGAAGATAAGTTTGGTACATCGGCATCCAATTATGAAGACTTGCTCAAACATTATGGTTTAACGTCAGAAAGTATCTATAACAAGGTAAAAAATTTATTACGTGAAGCCTTTTAAGTAAGATTAAAGATAATCTTAAAAAGGAGTGGTAAGCATGCAAAGGATAGGATTTATAGGTTTGGGTATTATGGGAAAGCCCATGGCAAAAAATCTTTTAAAAGCAGGGTATAAGCTGGTTGTATATGACATCAATAAGCAACCTGTGAGGGAACTGGTAGAGGCAGGTGCAGAAGAAGGATTTTCACCCAAAGATGTAGCTGAAAGGGTAGACGTTGTGATTACCATGCTGCCCAACTCCCCACATGTAAAGGAAGTGATCCTGGGTAAGAATGGCGTGCTGGAGGGAGCTCGCCCCGGCTTGATAATCGTGGACATGAGCTCTATTGCACCGCTGGTATCCAAGGAGGTTGCAGCCAAGGCAAAGGAGAAGGGCGTGGAGATGCTGGATGCCCCGGTAAGCGGCGGTGAACCCAAAGCCATTGATGGCACTTTGTCAATAATGGTGGGAGGCTCGGAAGAAGTCTTCAACAAGGTGAAGGACATACTTCTGTGTATGGGTTCATCGGCGGTATTGGTAGGAGACATAGGGAGCGGTAATATAACCAAGCTGGCCAATCAGATCATTGTGGCGCTTAACATTGCGGCCATGTCGGAAGCGTTGGTTCTGGCAAAGAAAGCGGGAGTGGATCCCGAAAAAGTGTATCAAGCTATCCGTGGGGGACTGGCGGGCAGCACCGTATTGGATGCAAAGGCTCCAATGGTTATGCAAAGGAATTTTAAGCCTGGTTTCAGGATTGAGCTACATATAAAGGATTTGATGAATGCTTTGGATACCGCCCATGAAATTGGGGTACCTACCCTGCTTACCAGCCAGGTAATGGAGATCTTGCAGGTTCTCAAAGCAGAAGGGAAGGAAAAAGAGGATCACTGTGGCATTATACAGTTCTATGAGAAACTGGCCGGTATTGAGGTCAAAAAATAAAAAATGGTATCGGGCCATAGTGAAATCTCACCGTATGATTATTGTTTTTGCGGTTATCTACATCAGACAGAATTTCTCACTTTGGTTTTGCTAATATTTTTAGATGTTACATTAATTTTACAACGAGTTTTGATATCTTGGCACTATCATTTTATAGGAAAATAAAAACAGCTGCGGATTTTTTAAGGTAGAACCTTGCAGCTGTTACAGGAAGCACTTGATACAAGCCTAGATCTATCTGGATTATTAATTTTATAGTCTATGATGTAGAAGTTCGCGATTTAATGTTCATGGGGAGGTGACGTTATGTTAGTAGTATAGTCATGATTTAGTAAAAGTAATGTTTATAGGTATAGGTTTTGTGAAGCAAGAATAAAAAGAAAGGGGAGATAATGAATGTCACATATGGCAAAAAAGGTTATTGTATTATTTATGGTAGCTGTATTGTTGATAATGGTTTCTTGTACCTCTAAACAGCCAACTGGTGGAGAAAAGGGAGAAAATGAACCTCCCACACAAGATACTTCTACTCAAGACACTTCCACTCAAGATACTTCCGCTGAACCTGTTGTATTGAGGGTGATTGCTGCTAAGCACGCTCTTACTAAAGATGTAACAACATTTCCGTTTTTAAAATCACTTGAGGAACGCGCAAATGTAAAAATTGAGTGGGAGCAGTATGTTAATTCCGAGTGGAACGAGAAAAAAAGTGTTATCCTTAGTAGCGGAGATGTACCGGATATATTTTTGGGTGAATATACCATAACATTTACCGATATAATGTCATTTAAGCATCTTTTTGTACCACTAAATGATTTAATTGAGCAATACGCTCCCAATGTAAAAAGCATGTTTGAGGAGACACCGTTGACAAAAGAGCTGTGCACGGCTAGAGATGGCAATATTTATGGATTGCCTAGATATCAGCGTATATGGCCCAAGGTCTGGAATCGTCAAGTAATAAACAAGGCTTGGTTAGATAAATTGAATTTACCGATGCCAACTACATGGGATGAACTTTATAATGTTCTGAAGGCATTTAAAACTCAAGATCCTAATGGTAATGGTAAGGCTGATGAGATACCATTGAATTGGGCACCAGGATATGAAGGGTTCAATGTAACGGTTATGCTAGGCGGTTATGGCCTATTATCTTCTCAATACGGATCACCCCAAGGATATTTTGTTGAAGATGGGAAGGTTAAGAACAGGTATGCAGATCCACGTTATAAGGAGCTCATAGCATTTTTGCATAAACTTTATAAAGAGGATCTGATAAATCCTCAGGTTTTTACTGATGATTATAACGCGTATAAGGCGCTGGGTAGGAGTCCTGAGGTACCTATTCTAGGTATGTCGTTTGGATGGGATGTTCCCGGGGTTGTAGGTACAGAGTGGGCAGACCAGTATACTATAATGCCACCGCTCAAGCCATATGCCGATTATGATGGTCCGATGTACTGGGACTATAGTTATTATGACTTGAACTACGGTTTTCCTTCCATTGCTATGACTACAAAGTGCGAAAATAAAGAAGCGGCAATGAGATGGATGGATTTATTTTATGACCCCGAGGTTAGCCTTCAAGTGTTGTTCGGCTCTTTAGACGAATGTATAGAAAAACACAGCGATGGTACTTATGAGATTTTACCACCTGCAAGTAGCGAATATGATCCTTTTACATGGAAATGGATTAATGCTTTTGCTGATCAGGGCCCGATGAATATTTCTCCTTCGCTGAAAATTAATGCAGATATCCTGGGCCTTGAAGAATATGATAAACCCTATGAGCAGTATGTAAATAACATATCGGTTGAACAACTATGGCCCAGAGTTTTCATCAAATATACTGAAGAGGACGCAAAAACTTTATCGATAATTGACACTGACGTAGGTAGCATAATTGGTGCTAAGTTCGCCGAATGGATTAGTAGTGGTGGCGTAGAGAAAGAATGGGATGCTTATCTTCAGGAACTTAATAATGCAGGTTTCCAAGAGGCTCTTGAAATAAGACAGAAATATTATGATGAGTTTGTTGAATCGCTAGGTAAATGATCAGATGTATTTGGTTTTATCTTCAACGGAAGCTATATAGCTTCCGTTGAAGATAATCATATTATATTTGCACAATATGGGGTTATGTGTTTAGGGAAATGCATTGCTCGACGAATCGACGGAAAGGGGAATGTTATGGTAATTCATAAGAATACGATGGCTATAAGTAGGAGAGGGGCATCAACAGCAAAGTGGGAAAAATTCGTTAAGTATTTCAAAAAAAATTATGATCTTTTCTTAATGATTTTACCCGCGATACTGGTGATACTTATCTTCAATTATTTGCCTATGTATGGCATTCAATTGGCGTTTAGAGAGTTTAGGCCTGAAAAAGGTCTTACCGGAGGTGAATGGGTTGGTCTTAAATATATAAACAAGTTTTTTACTTCCTTCCAATTTAAAAATCTTATAGTAAATACCCTATCTATTAGTTTGGCTTCAATATTGATAGGTTTTCCCATACCTATAGTGCTAGCTATTTTATTTCATCAGATTAAAAATGAAAAATTAAAAAAGATAATGCAAACAACCGTATACATACCACATTTTATATCTACTGTTGTGATGGTGGGGATGCTTAACGTGTTCCTTGCTCCAAATACCGGAATAGTTGGGCATTTTTTAAGGAGCATAGGGCTTAAGCCTGTAAATTTCATGGGTATGCCTGAATATTTTGTTCTTGTGTATGTACTCTCGGATGTATGGCAGCATGCTGGTTGGAATAGTATAATATATATAGCTGCTTTATCAAGTATAGATACACAATTATATGATGCTGCTATGATAGATGGTGCTAATAAATGGCAGGTAATATGGTATATAGAAATTCCGGGCATCATACCTACAATTATAATTCTCCTGGTGTTGAGTATGGGGAGAATTCTATCAGTGGGTTTTGAAAAGGCTTTTTTAATGCAAAATTCACTTAATCTCAAAGCCTCGGAAGTGATATCTACTTATGTTTACAAAATAGGCATAACCTCACATCAATATAGTTATTCTACAGCAATAGGTCTATTCAATACGGTAGTTAATTTTATATTCCTGACTTCGATGAATTACTTAGCCAAAAAATTTACTGATACCTCTTTGTGGTAGGTTTGCATTCGCACGATAGGGAGTGATGATATGATAAGGAGTAGCAATAGAGAAGACACTATATTTAACATTTTGTTAATAATTATATGTGTATTTATATTCTTTATAATAGCATATCCATTGTATTTTATAGTAATAGCATCTTTTAGCAAGCCGGAGTATGTGGCACAAGGTAGAGTTATATTCTACCCGCTGGGGTTTAATCTTGAGGGCTATAGGAGAATATTTAATGATGTGAGAATATGGATAGGATATAGAAACACGATTTTATATTCAGTTCTGGGTACTGCAGTCAACCTAATTGTCACTCTTCCGGCTGCGTATGTGCTTTCAAGAAAGGATTTTCCTTTAAGAAATTCTTTGATGAAATATTTCGTTTTTACAATGTATTTTAGTGGAGGACTTATCCCAACGTATCTTGTAATACGGCGGTTGGGATTAATTGATACAATATGGGTGTTTATTATACCATTTTGTTTGAATGTATATAATTTGATAATTACGCGTACATTTATGGAGACCAACCTACCAACAGAGTTGTTCGAATCTGCATCATTGGACGGTTGCAGCAATTTTAAATTCTTTGTTATCATAGCTCTTCCACTTTCCAAGGCTGTTATTTCTGTTATAGCGTTATATTATTTTGTTGCGCACTGGAATAACTTTTTCACTGGTTTAATTTATACGACAAAGCAAGAATTGGTTCCATTGCAACTTGTTTTGAGGCAAATATTAATTGTGAATCAAGTGTTTTTAGAAGGCTCAGGTTTAGGTGGTGTAGGTGGAGACTTTGCCCAAATGCTAGCAGATATAATCAAATATGGACTAATCATAGTATCTACATTGCCCCTGTTGATTATATATCCTCTGGTTCAGAAGTACTTCGAACAGGGTGTTATGATTGGAGCGCTCAAAGGCTAAAATGCCATATAGCGTTATTTTACTCTGAATTAATATTAAAATTAATATGAAAGGATGGGTATAGATGGAAAAAAATATTTCTTTAAGCAACGTAAAAATACATGATGAGATGTGGTCATATTATATGGACCTTGTCAAAAATAAGGTTATTCCATATATATATGATGCGCTTAATGATCGTGTAGAAAATGCGGAACCAAGCGGTGCAATAAGAAATTTTAAAATTGCAGCAGGTTATGCCCAGGGTGAGTATACAGGCCGTGTGTTTCAGGATAGCGATGTGGCAAAGTGGTTGGAAGCCGTTGCATACTATCTTACCTGGAATCCGGATGCGGAGCTTGAAAAATTGGCAGACAGCGTGATTGATATTGTGGTAGCAGCGCAACATGAAGATGGTTACCTTAATACGTATTTTACTATCAAGGAACCGGGGAAACGATGGACAAACCTATATGAGTGTCATGAAATGTACTGTTTTGGGCACTTAACGGAGGCAGCGATAGCCTATTATCAGGCTACCGGTAAGAAAAAGCTTTTGAATGCAATGATCAAATATGCTGACTTGATATGCGAAAATTTCGGCAGCGAGCCCGGAAAATTGAGGGGTTATGATGGCCATCAAGAGTGTGAAATAGCGCTTGTAAAACTTTATAAGGTTACAGGTGAACAAAAATACCTAGATCTTGCACGATTTTTTTTGGAAGAAAGAGGTGCAGAACCTTATTATTATGATATAGAATGGGAAAGAAGGGGAAAGACATACTATTATCCGCGTCCATCTGAGATACCACCCAGCCGGCAGAACAAAGAAAATATACAAGCCCATAAGCGTCCCAGGGAACAATGTGAAGCAGTTGGGCATGCCGTGAGGTTTGCCTATATGGCTACAGCCATGAGTGATGTTGCGTATGAAACAGGTGACAAGGACCTGCTTAATGCTTGTAGAAGGTTATGGAACAGCGCTGTCAATAAAAGGATGTATATAACTGGTGCCATAGGCTCTACCAGGCATGGTGAAGCATTCACTTTTGATTATGATTTGCCTAACGACAGGGCATATGGAGAGACCTGTGCCTCTATTGGAATGGTATTCTTTGCTTATAGTATGTTGAAAAATGAAAAGAAAGCAGAGTATGCTGATATAATGGAATTGGAGTTATACAATACCATACTTGTAGGGCTTGGGATCGATGGACAAAGCTTTTTCTATGTTAATCCTCTGGAAGTAAACCCTTTATCATGTCAGTATGATCCCGATATGATAAAAGTAAAGCCAATCAGGCAAAAGTGGTTTGCAACCGCTTGCTGTCCTCCTAATATCGCAAGATTGATATCATCGCTGGGGAAATATATTTATTCCCAAACGGAGGAAACAATATATGTTCATCTGTATATATCTTCAACAACAGATTTTAATGTTGACGGGAAGAGGCTGACCTTAATAAATCAAAGCAGATATCCATGGGATGGTAACATCAGATTTATCACAAGGGCAGACGAACCGATCGATACAGCTATTGCTTTACGAATACCTCAGTGGACGGAAGCTTTTACAGTTAAAGTTAATGGAGAAGAATACATTAATTTCAAGGTTGAAAATGGCTATGCCATTATCCAACGGCAATTTAAGGATGGAGATACCATTGAACTGGGTTTGGATGTTAAACCGAGATTCTATTATTCAAACGAAAATGTGAGGTACAATGCGGGTAAAGTAGCTCTTAAAGCCGGTCCCATTGTTTACTGTGTTGAGGAGATTGATAACGGAGATAAGTTGCATTCACTTTTAGTAGATACTAGTAAACAGCCATTGATTGTTGATACTTCACAGTGGCCTTTCAGATATAATAAAATAGTGGTTGACGGATATAGGGAGTTTTCCAGAGAAGATGGAGCGCTATATACAACTTCAACTCCATTAAGAAGAGAGACAAAAGTACATTTTATCCCTTACTTTCTCTGGGGTAATCGAAACAATGGCCAGCCAAAGGAAATGAAGGTTTGGATAAGAGAAAGTTGATATTGTTGTTTAAGGAGAACGATCGATATTGTTGCTGGACACCATGGATTTAACATGAAACCGATGAAAGGGGATGTTAATATGAGTAAATATGATAAGTTAGAAGCCTACATTAAGGTGGACGCATCAGACTGGCAAGGAGAGCTGCCCCATAATTGGAATTATATAGGTACCGATGAATGTAATTTTATTCACGAGCCCGAAGGCAAAGCTTTACTGTCGGAATTTGGACGATTTGCCGAAAAACCGTATTATGTGCGCGCTCATCATCTGTTTTGTACTGGAAATTGCCGTGGATTTCTCAAATGGGGTTCTACCAACGTTTATACCGAGGATGCTGAAGGTAATCCAGTGTATGATTTTAGGACTTTTGATAAGATATTCGATACAATACTGCATGCCGGCTGTAAGCCATTTGTGGAACTGGGATTTATGCCGTTTGATTTGGTGGATAAATCCTATGCTAAGTATGAGGGTGATCAGTGGAGCTCATATAATGAATATAAGCGTGTGGGGTGGGCATGTCCTCCAAAAGATTATAATCGCTGGCGCCAGCTCATCTCAACGGTGGTCCAGCACCTTGTGGAGCGATATGGCGCTGACGAGGTTGTGAAATGGTATTTTGAGCTCTGGAATGAACCCGACCTTACTTATTACTGGAAGGGAAGCGTTGACGATTTCTGCAAGCTTTACGATTATACCGTTGCTGGAATAGAGGATGTGCTGCCTGAAGCACGGATAGGTGGGCCAGCCACTACGGGGCCTACCCCGGGAAGCAGGTCTGCCAATTTTTTGGATGCCTTTTTAAAGCATTGTCGGAATGGGAAAAACTATGTCACGGGGGGGACTGGTACTCGCTTGGATTTCATTACATTCCATGTAAAAGGCGGTGGATTTCCTTTCAGTACTCGTCCGGTAAAAGGACATCCCACCGTACATAGTATGATACGGCAGGTGGCATGTGGGCTGGATATAATAGAGAAAAATGGATATGCAGGTTTAGAAGTTGTACTATCGGAGACAGATCCCGATGGCTGGGCTGCTGGTGGAATGTATGATAACATAAATCTCTTTTTCAGAAATACGCCTTATTACGCAAGCTTTGTAGCAGCCAGTTTTCATCATATTCAGCAGCTGGCAGAAGATCGAAGGGCTGATGTTCGCCCGCTGACTTGGGCATTCGTATTTCCAGGTGAACGTTGCTTTGAAGGTACCCGGGCATTTCGTACTCAAGGAATTGATAAGGCAATATTCAATTTGTTCCGAATGTACGCATTGATGGGAGATAGAAAAATAGGATTTAGAAGCAGTGCAGCTGTAAATTTTAGGGATTGTTTTGATTCATGTCGCAGCTATGAATGGCCGGAAGTCAACGGATTTGCTGCTATGAGTGGTGCCCATTCCATTGATATCCTGGTATACTGCCACCATGATAATATGTGGGAGGAAAAGCCAGGATACCGTGTAACCCTGGAGATAATCAATATACCTTTCCTAACGAACAAGGTTAAAATGCTGCATTACCGCATAGACGAAAACCATAGCAACGCATTTGCCGTATGGAAATCGATGGGTTGTCCTCATTATCCATCAACGGAACAGATTGAAAGGATGAAATCAAGGGCCGGCCTGGAAATGGTCTGTCCACCTGAAGAGATGGAGCTGTCTAATGGTACTTTATCGTTAAGCTTCGATTTACCGGTTAATGGGATATCGCTTATACGGGTGCAACAAATGGAATAGATGAACGAATTGAAAATGGTTGGTGCGGGGAAAGGTGAGGCGCATAGGAGGGTTGGGTTTAAACATTACGGTTTAACGTCGGAGTGTATATATAAAATGGGGGATCATGCAGGCTCTTAAAGTTGAAGGGAAGGAAAAAGAGGATCACTGTGGCATTATACAGTTCTATGAGAAGTTGGCCGGTATACAGGTGAAAAAATGAGCATTGCCGGGTTATTGTCCATTAATTATCAGTGAAGGGAGGGCAACTGATGGAAGACATTAAAAAGGCCAGGATGGTTCTGGATAAGGATTTTAAAATCGGAGAAGTGGATAAGCGAATTTATGGCTCGTTCATCGAACATTTGGGGCGTGCGGTGTATGGAGGGATATATGAACCCGATCATCCGCAAGCTGACGAAAGAGGATTCAGGAAAGATGTAATTGAGCTTGTAAAAGAGCTAAAAGTACCGATTATTCGCTATCCGGGTGGAAACTTTGTCTCAGGCTACAACTGGGAGGACGGTATTGGTCCGAAAGAAAAAAGGCCAAGGCGCCTTGAGCTTGCGTGGAGGACCATTGAGACAAACCGGTTCGGTGTGAATGAATTTGTAGAATGGACCAAACTTGTTGATAGCGAGCCTATGATGGCTGTTAATTTGGGGACACGGGGGCCCGATGCTGCTCGAAACCTGGTGGAATACTGCAATCATCCCGGGGGTACCTATTGGAGCGATTTGAGGAGATCCCATGGATATGAGGAGCCACACAATATTAAGGTTTGGTGCTTGGGAAATGAGATGGATGGTCCGTGGCAGATAGGCCATAAGACAGCCCAGGAATACGGGCGTATTGCCTGCGAAACTGCTAAAGTGATGAAATGGGTAGATCCATCCATCGAACTGGTGGCGTGCGGCAGTTCCAACAGCCGTATGAGTACCTTCGGTGAATGGGAAGCCACGGTGCTGGAGCATACCTATGAATATGTAGATTATATATCTCTCCATACTTATTATGGTAACCCTGAGAATGATGTAAAGAACTTCCTTGCCAAGTCTCTGGACATGGACGAATTTATAAGTTCGGTTGTTTCGATTTGCGATTATATAAAAGCCAAGAAGAGGACAAAAAAGGTAATTAACCTTTCGTTTGATGAGTGGAACGTATGGTATCATTCCAGGGAAGCCGATAGAAAGATACAGCCGTGGCAGATCGCCCCACCTCAGCTTGAAGACGTATATAATTTTGAAGATGCTTTGCTGGTAGGCTGTATGTTAATAACGCTTCTCAAACATGCCGATAGGGTAAAGATAGCCTGCCTGGCGCAGCTTGTCAACGTAATTGCGCCTATCATGACCGAAAACGGGGGAGAGGCATGGAGGCAGACTATATATTATCCATTCATGCATGCATCAGTCTATGGAAGAGGTAGCGTATTGCGCCCGGCCATACATTCGCCGGTATACGATTGTAAGGATTTTGAACGAGTGCCGTATCTTGAAGCAGTTGCAGTTGAGAACGAAGAAAACGATGAGCTTACAGTTTTTGCAGTTAACAGGGATGTAGACGATGCACTTAATCTGGAGTGTGACATCAGAGGGCTGAACGGATACAGGGTTATAGAACATATAGTTTTAGAACATGACGATATTAAAGCCGTGAACACCAAAGATAATCCATATAATGTTAAGCCTCATAGTAAAGGAAATGCAACGGTTCAGGATGATATGGTCGTGGCTACTTTGCCTAAATTATCATGGAATGTGATCAGGTTGTCAAAAAGGTAGTATAAATGATCTTACATTTGGTGGGTTTTAGCCCCCCTTTTTTTTCATGATGCGATTCGTCCGGCCGTTAACGGTTGCCTAGTTTGATATAAAGAGCCCATATTGTTTACTGCTGAGAATGTGATATAATAGTTTCTGGGCTATAGCTAATGCGTAGATGCTTTATAAAAAATTTATCTATGTAAGCTGAAATAAGTGACAAAACAGGCATAAGCTCTATAACTAAGAAAAGTAGCTGACAGGTTTGTAATTGAGCAAAAAGCCACCTTGTCTACAAATCCAGGGGGACAGCTTATACTTTTTGAAGATAAAAAGGCAGCAGATAATTGCTTGACCAACCATCGAGTTAAGGAGAAGGTTTTTATGTCTAAAAGGTTGTTGCTGGGCATAGATTGCGGCACATCGGGATGCAAAATAGCGGCCTTCGATTTTGAAGGCCGGGTCATTGCAGCTCAAACTTCCGCATATCGCACCTTTTATCCCCATAAAGGCTGGGCTGAACAGGATGCCGGAGAGTGGTGGAAGGCGGTTTGCGACGGTATACGGTGGATGTTGCATAAGTTTGACATAGAGCCCTATGAGATTGCAGGCATTGGCGTTGACGGGACCAGCTGGGCATGCCTGCCGGTGGATAGGGAAGGCAATCCCATGCGCAGGGTGATGCTGTGGCTGGATCGGCGCGCTGAACTGCAGGCTGAACAGATGAAGGAAAAGCTGGGTCAAGAAAGGCTGGTCGCCTTAAGCGGCAATCCTGTAGATGCTGCCTATATCGTGCCCAAGATGCTTTGGCTAAAGCAGCACCAACCGGAAGTTTACAGGAAGGCTTATAAATTTTTGCAGAGCAACGCGTTTATTGTACATAAGCTCACCGGTGAGTTTTCACAGGATTATTCTCAAGGTTATGGATTTCACTTCTTCGACATATCCAGGGGTTGCTGGGACGAAATGGTCGCCGAAGAGCTGGGCATATCCCTGGACCTGATGGCGCCGATGTTTTATTCCCATGAGGTGGTTGGCACCGTTACCCGCAGGGCAGCCGGGGAAACGGGCCTTGTCCCCGGCATACCGGTAGTGGCAGGAGGATTGGATGCTGCGTGCTGTACGCTGGGGGCAGGTGTGGTAAGGCCCGGCCAAGCCCAGGAACAGGGCGGACAGGCCGGTGGCATGAGCATTCAGATAGATCGGCCATTGATACACCCAAGGCTCATTTTGGGGTATCATGTGGTATCCGATCAGTGGCTGCTTCAAGGAGGGACGGTGGGGGGGAGCGGTACCCTCAGGTGGTTCGCCCAGCAGATTATTGGATCCCGTGAACATTTTGAATCGGATGACGATTCCGAACCAAGTATTTTCGAGGTCCTGAGCCGGGAAGCCGGAGAGGTTCCACCCGGCGGCGATGGCCTTATATTTCTCCCCTACATGGCCGGCGAGCGCTCGCCCATATGGGATACAAAGGCCCGGGGCGTCTTCTTTGGGCTGTCGTATGATAAGACCAGGGCCCATATGGTCAGGGCTATCATGGAGGGCGTGGGGTTTTCCCTGCTGCACAATTTGAAAACCGCTGAAGAAGTAGGTGTACAGGCTATGGAGTTGAACAGCGTGGGAGGAGCTGCCAACAGCCCCGTATGGACCCAGATAAAAGCCGATATAACCGGCAAAACCATACATGTGCCCTTTTCCGATCATGCTACCGCACTAGGGGCAGCTATTCTGGCAGGAGTAGGGACGGGTATATACAAGAGCTTTGAGGAAGCGGTAGGCAAGGCAATAAGCATTCAACGCACCCATGAGCCGGACCCTGTAAACCATGAGATCTATAAGGTCTATTATGAGCTGTATCTTGAACTATATGAGAATCTAAAAGGAAGCTTTGTGAAGCTCGATAGCCTGGGTAGACGATAGTCTGTTGACTGGTATTGGAATATTTCGCTAACAGCGCTATTGAGCGTTGTGTTTTTAAGGCACATTATGATTTATAATTAAAGAAAGATGGCGAAGGCATAAGTTCTGAACAATTGCTGGAGGTCCTATATTACTAACGAAGGTATGTTTTTTGAGCTTGTAGAGGGGGTTTAAACGTTGAAAGCAGCGGTTTTATACGGACAAAGGGATATCCGCTATGAAGAGGTCGAAACTCCGGCCATCCGGGAGGATGAAGTTCTTGTCAGGGTAAAGGTTACCGGCATCTGCGGATCGGATGTACCGAGGGTATTGGGAAATGCTGCCCATTTTTATCCCATCGTATTGGGGCATGAGTTTTCGGGTGAAGTTGTAGGGGTGGGAAGCGGTGTAAAAAGCGTAAAGGTAGGGGACAGGGTATCGGGAGCCCCTTTGCTTCCCTGCCACGGGTGCGTTGATTGCTCAAGAGGGCATTATTCTCAATGCAAAAACTACTCGTTTATAGGTTCGCGGTCTTTCGGAAGTTGGGCCGAGTATGTCAAGTTGCCGGCTATCAATGCCGTAAAGCTTCCCGAGGGAGTGGACTTCGTACAAGGAGCCTTTCTTGAACCCGCCACGGTGGCTTTGCACGGCCTTTTTGTGATGGATTTCAGGGGAGGCTGTGATGTTGCCATCGTGGGGATGGGCACCATAGGGCTTTTGACGCTCCAGTGCGCCAGGGCGCTGGGGGCCAAACGGATATTCGCTTTTGATGTGGATTCCAAAAAGCTGGATATTGCACGGGAGTACGGCGCCGATATATGCATAAATACGGGGGATGAAAATTTTAGGAAAAAGATCGGCGATTTCACCGCTGGACGGGGTTTTGAAATGGTGGTGGAAGCTGCCGGCGTTGAGTTCACGGAAAAGCTTTGCCTGGAGATTGCAGCCAATAAGGGTACCGTGATGTTCATAGGCACGCCGTCAAAGCCTATTACGCTTCAGCCCAGGGAATTCGAATACATTAATCGCAAGGAGCTTACGGTAAGGGGATCATGGATGTCCTATTCCGCGCCTTTCCCGGGCAGGGAGTGGGAGCTGGCGGCTTATTACTTTGAAAAGGGCTACATCAAGGTTGAAAAGCTCATAGACAGGATAATTCCGCTGAAGGACATTGCTGATGCTTTTGCGGATTTAGAAATTCCCGGTAAGGTAAAAGGAAAAATATTATTGGAGGGATGAAGTATGCCATTGGTTAATCCGCTCGGATTCATTAAAAAGGCGCAGCAAAAGGGAGTGGCCATTGCGGCCTTTAACGTGCACAATCTGGAAACCATTCAGGCGGTCGTGGAAGCTGCGGCCGAGGAAAGGGCACCGGTCATAGTTCAGACCACGCCGGGTACCCTAAAGCATGCGGGCGTGGAGTACATAGCGGCCTGCGTTAAGGTGGCTGCCGAGATGCATGATATCCCCGTTGCCCTGCACGTGGACCACTGTCCGTCCTATAGGACCATCGTCGAGTGCATAAGGAATGGCTACACCTCGGTCATGATAGATGGCTCCGAATTGCCCTATGATGACAACGTGGCGTTGGTCAAAAAGGTGGTTGAGCTGGCTCACAGCGTGGGGATTGCCGTTGAGGGTGAGCTGGGGCGCATAGGCGGTACCGAGGATGACCTATCCCTTGACGAACGGGAAGCCACCTTTACTGTGCCGGAGGAGGCCAAGGCTTTTGTAGAGGCCACCGGCATTGATACGCTGGCCGTGGCCATCGGTACTGCCCATGGGGTATACAAATGGGAACCCAAACTGGACTTTAAGCGGTTGGAAGAAATAAGGGAATTGGTGGATGTGCCGCTGGTGCTTCACGGTGCATCGGGAGTGGACGATGACAGCATAAAGAGGGCCATAGCTGGGGGCATCTGCAAGATCAACATAGCCACGGAGCTTAAGATCCCCATGGCAGAGGCCATTCAGGAAGTGTTCCGCAAAAATCCGGAGGAGAACGACCCGCGAAGGTATATGGGAGCTGCTAAAGAAGCGGTTAAAGAGGCTGTACGCAAGAAGATCCGCCTGTGCGGCTGTAATGGGCTGGCCGATGAGCTGGAGGGATGCAGGTGATTTTGGCCGTTACGATGAATCCCGCAATTGATAAGGTATACGCCATAGATGATTTTCACGTAAGCGGTGTATTCAGGCCTAAAGCCATGACGGCGACGGCAGGGGGTAAGGGGCTTAACGTGGCAAGGGTTGCTAAAATTTTGGGGGAGCAGGTGGTGGCCACCGGCTTGATCGGTGGCGCCACCGGCCAGTTTATCCACAAACAGGTTCAGGAGAGCGGGATTATAAGCAAGTTCGTACCCATAGAAGGGGAGACCCGGATATGCATAAACATTATGGACGAGAAAAACGTCACTTCCACCGAGGTTTTGGAGCCGGGTCCGACGGTATCGGAAAGGGAGTATAAAACCTTTCTTGAGCGGTTTGAGGAGATGGTGGAGGGCTGCGATGTGGTGACGGCTTCGGGTAGCCTGCCGCAAGGCCTGCCTACCGATTTCTACCGCAGCCTCATCCGCATTACCAAGAGAAGGGGCAAAAAATTTATACTGGATACCAGCGGTGACTATTTCAAAGAGGGAATAAAAGAGAGGCCATTTATGGTAAAGCCCAATCAGGATGAGCTTGCCCGGGTTGTGGGATATGCTTTTTCGACGAAGGAGGATTACGTGGCCGCGCTGAAAAAGCTTAAAGAGACCGGCATCGATTTTCCGGTGATCACCCTTGGAGCCAAGGGATGCGTAGCGGCTTTCCCAACCGGAGAGGTGTACCGCTTTTTTGGTCCACCCCTTAAAGTTGTCAACACGGTAGGCTCCGGAGATTCGTTTGTAGCCGGGTGTGCTGTGGCATTGAGAAGGGGTGCGGATCCAATCGATGTTATCAAATTGGGCATGGCATGCGGCATGGCCAACACCCAGTTTTTTAAGACCGGGATGGTGTCCGTGGAGCTGGTGGAAAAGTTTTTGGAGAGCATACGGTATGAATCCTGGGGCGTATTGGACTAATATGGGCTTTAGAGGTAGTACGTTTAGCATGGTTGTTGATATTAAAACTATATGTTAAGTCCGAAAGAACATTCATAGTAAAATGCTCCTTTCTGATTTTATGCCGTTAACTTACACCAGAGAGGAGCTCTTTCATTCATATACGGATTAGATATTTATCTCCAATCCATCATAAGCAATATGATACCCATTTTTTACAGCAAGCGTTTCCATAGCATCATGAGTATCGTTGCCTTCGTGCGATATATGCGTTGCATAAACCATGCTTTTTTCATCGATGATTTTTTCTTTTTTCATTTTTCTGACAATATCGATGACCTGCAGTGCATCCAGATGTCCGCCTGCATTAAAGCCTGCGCCGTATGTATGATCCAATATTACTATATCAAGTTGAAATGTTTTTAAAATATTCCATGCCCTATCAGATATTCTTAATAGGTCGGTTCCATATAGGATATTTTTATCATTGTAATTGATTATATATATTAGAGAGTTTTCTCCAATATCATGCAAAGATTCTATTGCTGTGACGGAATATTCGCCAAGTCGAATGCAATCTCCACTATGTATATACTTAATCTCCATATTGAGCCTGCTCAACCATTTCTCATCAAACAAATCAACCTCAGGTTCTTCGGATTTCATATGCCTATCTAAAGACTTAACTGTTTCTACCGATGCTACCAAGCAAATATGTCCTACATTTTCAGCTGCATACTCTTTAAGACGCGTTATTAAGTGACCGGCATCAAAATGATCAGAATGTCCGTGAGTTTGTAGGATATATTTGACCTTTGTCAGATCAATATCATACATAGCTGCCGAAGTCACGACATCGGGTCCGAAATCAATCAGCATATCATCGTTTATAATCAAGGATGATCTTTTTCTGATATCTTTTCCTTTGTTGATTCTAGCTTTTTCACAAACTCTGCATTTACAAAATACCAGGGGGAATGATGTTGCTGCCGAGGTACCCAAAAACATTATTCTCATATGATATCGTCCTTCCCTTTAACTTCTTCAATGCCGATCAAATAATATGGGCCAGTGTGGTGATCATAGGTATTGATGATACAAAAACTACATTTAACGATCATTTTGTCTTCAAAAATGAAGTTAACTTATTGTATATATTATTATTTCATATTTTTGCCTTTTTTTTCAATATAATAATTGCAATATTAATGCGATGGAAACATTTATCGTACGTTTTTTGCGTTTATAAGGAGAGAGAGATAAAACCTGTAAATCATTTTTAACAGTTTTTTTATCATTTATTTGTTTTTTAGAATGCAATCGATGATATAATCTATGAAAAGGATGAAAAGCTCTGGCATGCCTGACCGTATGGAATAGGCAAGCGGAAATGTCAGGAAATGTAATAAACAAACGGATTCTGAGTGGGGGGAATGGAGTGAAAAGAGCGACGATACTGGTACTTGTTTTATTGATGTTACTGGTACAAGCAGTTTTTAGCGACTTTAGCGCTGCATATGCCGATGACGAAAATGGCGTTGTGATGCGGGTTCAAATGGGTTTCGAAGGGCGGTTCAGGCTTGGTAACTGGACCCCTATTACGGTGGAAGTAGAGAACAGCGGTGGTGACCTGCAGGGCGACCTGGAGATGGAGGTGTACCAGCCCAACGGCGTTACCTCGGCCGTGTTTTCAACACCAGCGGTTATTCCCCACGGTACTCGAAAACGCTTTAAACTTTATGCCCGGATAAATACGGTGCAGAGGGATTTCGAGGTGAGATTGACTCAAGGGAGAACCGTAATAGATAGCGTCAAGGTCGACGACGCGGTGCCGGTGACCCGGGATAGCTATTTGCTGGGCCTTGTGACGGATGATAAGGAGGGGCTTAGTTACTGGAAGGCTTCTTTGGGCAGCAATCGCATCTTTTATCAGTATGAGGCTGTGTATCTCGGCGTGGAAGACTTTCCGGACAGAAAAGAGGTTCTCGACAATTTTATGATTCTCATACTGAACAATGCCGATACAGCCGGGCTTTCAAAACAGCAGTTAAATGTTCTCCGGCAGTGGGTGGAGTCGGGCGGCATTCTCATCGTGGGGACAGGAGCCAATGGATACAAGACCCTGTCCGGTTTGCTGGATGGCATTCTTTCGGCTGCCGTATCGGACACACGGCAAGTGGCCGAGATTCCAGTTCTTGAATCTATAGGGGAAAGTACGTTTCGGAGCAACGCGCCTTTTGAAGTGCTGGATTTGACAATCGATGATGCCAAACCAGTAGTTGAGTATGAAGGAAAGGGACTTGTATGGAAGATAAGCCGGGGTGAAGGGTATATATTTGTTTCGGCATTTGACCTGGGGCTGGAGCCGTTTATGAGCTGGACCGGCAATAAGATGCTGTGGGAAAACATCTTAAATCTCCAACTGGATGCCGATAGGGTGAGCATTCTAAAAGATATTGAAGCACGCAAAGCTTACGGATTGAGGGTTGGAACATCAACGGGCCAGCGAATTCGCGAAGCCCTGGGTGTCGGAATGAAGACCATGGACTTGCCGTCCTTTACAAAGCTACTCCTGGTGCTCGCTGCCTATCTGCTTATAGTGGGGCCCGTAAATTATCTGGTGCTCAAGCGGTTGGATAGGCGCGAATGGACATGGTTTACAATACCCATAACGGTGATGATATTCTCGAGTATCATATACGGTTTGGGCTATATGGCCAAGGGAAGCGACGTCATAACCCACGCCCTTTCGGTTGTAAACCTGGACAAAAGCGGCAGGGCCAATGTGGAGAGCCACATCGGCGTATTCGTGCCCAAAAAAGGGGATTACCGGGTTACTATTGAGGGAGCTCCGTTATTAACTTTGGGGAGCGAGGAAGTGTATTATGATTACGGTGTGGCTTCCGGGTCCAATCGGAACGACTATTCAGGAAGGCCCATTGAGGCGAGGGTAGTGCAGGGCAGACGTTCCTCAATAACGTTTTATAATACCAGCGTATGGACCATGCAGGACCTGGTGATGGAGGATACGGTGGATGAGTTTGGCATGATTGATGCTGATCTGCATTTTGAGGGCGATAGGATTAAGGGTAGCATAACCAACAATACGCCTTATCCGCTGCAGGATGTCCTGGTATACACCATGTACGGATATCAGGTGCTGGGCAACTTGGCGGCCGGTGAGGTAAAACAGGTAGACGTACCGGTATTCGCAAAGGATACCCAGTTGAAATCTCAGGCGTTACATTTTTACACCATGCTCGATCAGGTATTCCCGTATCCCCATACCTGGTCAACGGGACACGGGAATTTGGACGATGAGGTGCGCAAAAAGTATATGCAGAGGTTGATTGTAGAAGGATTGGTAATAATGGACTATAATCATACCGCAACTCTGCCGCTAAAGGGTACGCTTAACCTAATCGGGTTTAGCACGCAGCGAATCGTCCCCGATATTGAAGTCAACGGCGCTGTACCGCAAACCATGTACCATACAAACGCCATAACCATGCATTTGGATGTGCCTTACGAAAAGGATAAAAATGTCTATATCCCGCCCGGAGTTGTGATGGCCGTCCTGGAAAGGGAAAAAAGTCAGGGGATAGCTTATACCGAGGGAAACACGGTGGCTTACTTAAACGGTGGAGAGGGCGCATTCTATTTTAATCTGAAACCTTACGAAGATCTGGAATACTCAAAGCTGGAGATATACGTGAATTATCAAGGAGTAGTTCCCGAGTTGTACGTGTATCATCCGGAAAAGGGCGAGTACGTAAATGCCGGGGATGGGCTTTCTATCGACAATTCACAGGGGCTCATCTCCATAGACGGCCAGGCGGTCCAGGAGTATATAACCCCCCAGGGTAGATTGGAATTAAAGGTTAAGGTGGTTAATAACCCTGCCAACCCTGACTCTCAGTATAAGCCCGATACCCAGGGCACGATACAGCTACCTACTCTTTCGATAGAGGGGAGGCGGCGCTGATGCTGGTGGTTCGCGACCTCGTCAAGAAATACGGCAACTTTATCGCCGTTGATCATCTGAATATGGAGGTTGAACGGGGCCAGATATTTGGATTCATAGGCCCCAACGGTGCCGGGAAGACCACTACCATGAAGATCATAGCTACATTGCTAGCCCCAACCTCGGGCCGGGTCACGGTGGACGGCATTGATGTATTTAAGGAACCCATAAAGGCTCGGGAGAAGATAGGATATATGCCCGACTTCTTCGGGGTGTATGACAATCTAAAAGTTATGGAATATCTGGACTTTTACGGTAGCGCATATGGCGTTGAATACCGTGAACGGCGCAGAATAGCCGAAGAGCTGTTGGAACTGGTGGATTTAAGCGATAAAAAGGATGCATACGTAGATACGCTGTCGCGGGGAATGAAGCAGCGGCTGTGCCTGGCCCGCTGCCTGATCCATAACCCCGAGCTTCTCATACTGGATGAACCGGCATCGGGTATGGATCCCCGCGCCAGGGCTGAAATAAAGGCTATTTTGAAGGAGCTTAAAAGGATGGGCAAGACCATATTGATAAGCTCCCATATTCTGCCGGAAATGGCCGAGATATGCGACAGCGTGGGCATCATAGACAGGGGCAGGTTGGTCGTGCAGGGAAGCGTGGAGCAGATCATGCAGAGGATGACGGGCAGGATTGTGGTCAGGATAAGGGTATTGAGGGATATGGACAGGGCCATAAGCCTGCTAAAGGAACAGCCCATGGTAACCGGCGTCGTTGAGGAGGACCAGGAGCTGGAGGTAGCCTGCAATGGAAGTGAAGAAGACCTGTGGCAACTCCTTCGCGTTCTTGTGAGCAGCGATGTGCCGGTGGTATCCTTCCGCCAGATGGAAGGCAATCTCGAGCAGATATTTATGGAGGTGACCAGCGATGAAGAGATGGCTTTATAACCCCGTACTGGCGAGTAGCCTTAAGACCAGGATGCGCGGCTGGAGGGCGGCTGCGGCAGTGACGGCATACCTGGGCGTTATGCTGTTTATCGCCTATATATTCTTCCAGATCAACCTTCAAAGTTATATGTCCATAAGCTCCGGCCGTTCGGTGGGGCTCAGGGTGTATCTTATGCTGGCGATTTTGCAGTTCGCCCTCATTCTGCTTATTACCCCTGCACAGACAGCCGGAGTGATAAGCAGCGAGCGCGAGATGCAGACGCTTGACCTGCTTTTGTGCACAAAGATGTCCCCCTTCTCCATAATAATCGGGAAACTGCTGTCATCGCTGGCCTTCATACTGCTGCTCATAATTTCATCCATACCCCTCTTTAGCCTGGTGTTCCTGTTCGGAGGCATTGCGCCCGAAGATATTGCCATGCTGTTTCTGTTTTATATCATCACGGCCTTTGCCGTTGGAAGCATAGGGATATTCTATTCCGTACTCTTCAAGCGGACGGTAGTATCCACGGTGGTTAGCTACATTACAATCTTCTTCCTCGGGATAGTATCGGTGATACTGGGCGTCTACTTGATGTCGATACACTATTCCCAGATACCAAGACCCTCCGATTATTACGTTCCCTTAATATTCTATATAAATCCTGCCATAGGGTTAAGCGACCTGCTGTTCAGGCAGGCCGGCGTTACGGCGCCCAACGCTTATTACGGAATACTGGCGTGGCTTTTTGGCGTGGGCCTGGGTTCGGGTTCGCCGCAGGGGTGGTTTCAGAGCTTACCTTTATGGATCGCTAACAGCGTGGTGATGTCGGGTATAGCCGTACTGCTGCTGTGTGCCAGCACATGGCTTATAAGGCCGTATAAAAGGCTCGGGCGCAAATCCTAGGCCGGGCCGTAATGCGATAAATATGGAAAGAATAGATGATATGACTTCTGAAGATAAAGAATTTCTTAATTGTAGTATGCGTTTTCTAATCTTAATAATTATCTGATATAAGGTTATGTGAATTCCGGCTGGCTTAAGATTGTCAATTTTAAACCTGTAAGGAAGGAACCGTGTTAATGGCTAAAGCGGTGGATAAAAGGTTACATGAGGCCTTAAAGCCTGTAAAAAAGCGTATATTGCTGCGCCATTTCATGAAGTATATTGCACTTGGAGCCATTTTGGCATTGATCCAGGCGACAATATGGCTGTGCGCATCGTTCTTGATCCCCATACCCTATATGTGGGAGAAAGTGGCTGTATGCGGCCTGGGAATCACGTTGATTTCCGTCGCGGTCGGCGCCTTTCATCGTCCATCGCTCAAAAGCGTCGCCCGGGAGGCTGACAGGCTGGGCTTGCAGGAAAGAGCCATTACCGCCTATGAGCGCATGGGCCTAGAGGATGCCTTTTCGGTGCTACAAAGGGAGGATGCCATACGCACTCTCAAAGAACTGGATGCCAGGATGATTTCGGTTGTGCCGCCTAAAAAATGGCTACTGAGCGTTGCGGGCCTGGCTTTGCTGGTAATCCTGGGGAGCCTGTTGCCAAATCCACAAAGCCAAATTGCAGCCCGCCAGACAAGGGTGCAGAAAGAGATAGAGAAACAGGTAGAGCGGCTCCAGAATGAGGTGGAGGAGAATTTAGCTGCCCAGGATGAGCTGACCGACGAGGAAAAGCGGGAGCTTAGGAAGCTCGTAAACCAGCTTGCAAGGAGGCTCAGGCAAACCGGCGACTACAAGGAGGCCATCAAGGAGGTCTCCAAGGCTGAACAGCAGCTTACCCAGCTTGTCAATGGGTTCAGGCAGTACAGGATGGGCTTAGTGGGGGAAACATTGGAGAAGCATTTATTGACCGCTGACCTGGGCCGGGCGACCAAAGCCATGGATGCAGAATGGATACGGCAAGCCATTGAGAATTTAAAGGAGCGGATTAAGCAGGGGAATATGGATTCTGAGACGATGCAATCCCTGGAGGTAGCACTTAATAGTGCAGCTGCTGCCCTGCCGGATGGCAGTTTGAAGAGTCAGCTGGAAAAGGCGGCCGGGGCTGTAGCTTCGGCTGTTGTCGGCCAATCGGGCGATATAGCGAAAGAGCTGGACTCTCTGAAGGAGATGCTTGCCTATATGGCAGAGGGGGGCCTTGCTAATCCTGCCGACATCCAGTACATGCTGCAAAATATGAAGCACAGCATAGCCGCTGCAGCCGGACAGGATATACACTTGGCTCAAAATTCCCGCGACGCCAGTCATGGCATGGGCAGCCATTCGAACGGTAAGACTAACGGGGAGTTAAACCGGGAGGAAAACGGCCAAAACTCGGCGGGACAACCGGCAAAAGACCAGGGTTTAAGCGGTGAAAATGGGGATGGCGGCAGTTCAGGCAGGGACGGACAGGGTTCGGGAAGCGGCCAGGGAGATGGAGAGGCGGGTGGCGCGGGTAATGCTCCGGGAGGAAGCAGCTCGCCAGGCAATTCGATTGGCACCGGCCAGGGGTCTTCCGGCGTTGGAGCGGGTCCGGGAGCAGGCACAGGGCATACAAACCAGGATGCGGGGCATCAAGGGGGAAGTATACCATCACACCATAACATAAAAGGCCGGGGGAATCCCGATTCCTATGGCGATTATGAGAGGATATACGACCCCACAAGGCTGGGCGATGGCGGACAGACCGGCCATGTTACGGGGAAACCGTCGGGTCAAGGCCCAAGTCAGCAGGTGGAGGCCGGCCCGGGATTGGGCAGCTTTGACGGCTTTATCCCGTACAATGAGGTGTTCGGCAGCTACAGCCGTCAGGCCATGCAAAATTTGGAACGCATGAACATTCCGGCCGAAATGCGGGAGCTGATTAAGGAATACTTTAAAGCCATTGAATAAACATTATGGCGATGATCGGGGGATTAGGATGGACATGAGCATAAACGATATAGAGGCGTTTGCCCAAAAGGTGCGGGAAATAGAAGGCGAGATCGCGAAGGAGATGGTGGGCCAGCGGGATGTGATACGCCAGGTTATCATGGCCATGCTGGCCGGAGGCAATGTGCTGCTGGAAGGCGTACCCGGTCTGGGCAAGACGCGCCTGGTACGTACCATAAGCAGGGTACTGGACCTGTCCTTTAGCCGAATACAGTTTACGCCTGATTTGATGCCGGCTGACGTTGTGGGCACCAACATAGTGGTACGCGACGAAAGCGGCAGCAGGTTTGAGTTTCAGCCCGGTCCGGTGTTCAGCAATATAGTGCTGGCCGATGAGATCAACCGTGCAACGCCCAAAACGCAGAGCGCCCTTCTTGAGGCCATGCAGGAGCATACCGTGACGGTGGGAGGGGTAACCCGACAGCTGCCCCAGCCCTTTTTTGTACTGGCGACGCAAAACCCCATCGAGCAGGAGGGGACGTACCCTTTGCCCGAGGCACAGCTGGACAGGTTTATGTTCAAAATACTGGTGGAGTTTCCTTCGCTTGAGGAGCTGCACGAGATCATCGATATGACCACCGCCGGCAGGGAGGTGAAGGCTCAAAAGGTGGCCGATGGGCAGACCATAATGCGGCTCAGGTCTGTCGCTGCGGCGGTACCCATAGCCAGAAGCGTGCAGGATTACGCCCTGCGCCTGGTGCTTGCCACCCACCCCGAAAGGGATGATGCGCCCCAGGTGACCAAACGCTACATCAGGTACGGAGCCAGTCCCCGAGGCGCCCAGAGCATCATAAGCACCGCCAAGGTGCGGGCTGTGATGGAAGGACGATACAACGTATCCTTTGAAGATATAAGGTATGTGGCGTATCCGGCACTGCGGCACAGGATAGCTTTAAGCTTTGAAGGCATGGCTGAAGGCAAGGCGCCCGACGAGATAATAGGCCAGATACTGTCTGAGCTTGAGGAGTGATGATGGGTTTGGGTAATTCCCTGCTTGACGAACAATTTTTAAAGAGGCTGGACAGGCTGGCCTTAAACGCCCGTATGGCCATTAAGGGGGATATGGGCGGTAACAGAAAATCCAGGAGCAAGGGAAGTTCCATTGAGTTTTCCGACTTCAGGGAATACATCCCGGGAGATGACTTCCGCCGTATAGATTGGAATGCATATGCCCGCTTTGAGCGGCTGTTTGTCAAGCTGTTCATGGAGGAGCGGGAGGCCAATATCACCGTGTTTCTGGATATGAGCGCATCCATGGACTGGGGTCAACCGAGCAAGGGAGCGCTTGCCAAGCAGCTGGCAGCCGTGTTGGTTTACATTGCCCTTGCCAATTTTGACAGGGTGGCCGTGGTGGGCATCCAGGATAAGCCGGCCGCTTACTTACCCTATTTTTCCGGCAAGCAGGGGTTCTGGAGGGCCCTCTCATTCATAGAAGGCCTTAAATTCGGCGGGAAGACCTCGCTGTGCAGCGCTGTGAAGGAATGCCATTTTTTAAAGAGCGGTGGGGGCATAAGCATTTTAATCACCGACCTGTTCTCAAAGGACGGGCATGAGCAGACCTTTGAATACCTCCGGTATCTCAAACAGGAGGTAATGCTGGTACACGTCATGGCACCGCAGGAACTTGACCCGGAGCTGAGCGGTAGCCTGCGCCTGGTGGACGTGGAAGGTGAAGAGGCAAAAGATGTCATCGTAACTCCCGGTGTGCTCAAGGCTTACAGAAAAGCGCTGGATGAGTTTTTAAACGACGTCAGGGCATTTTGCTATGCCCGGGGTATAAATTACGTGCTGGCAAGCAGTGCCAACAGCCTGGAAGAGGTGGTGTTTCACAACCTGATGAAGCCTGGGCTTGTGAGATAGCTGTATGACTGTAAAAGGCTTTTTTGCGTATGTGGAGGTGGACTGGTGAGCTTTCTAAATCCGTGGGGGTTTTTGTTTGCGCTTTCCATACCGGCCATTGTATTGCTGTACCTGTTGAAACAGCGGTATCAAGAGGTTGAAGTTTCGAGCACTTATCTATGGGAAAAGGCCGTTCGGGATATGCAGGCCAATGCACCCTGGCAGAAGCTCAGAAAAAACCTCCTGCTTTTTTTACAGCTGGCAGCTGCAGCGTTTTTTACCCTGGCAATTGCCAGGCCGTTTCTCTTTCAAGAAGGCAGAAGTTCCGAATTTATAGTGGTATTGGATTGTTCGGCCAGCATGCAGGCTGAGGATGTAAAACCATCACGATTTTTACTTGCCAAAAGGGAGATAGAGGGCTTTATCGATGATTTGCTCCCAGGGCAGCGTGTGACCCTCATTGCTGCCGGATATGACGCGGAGGTGGTCGCAAGCAGGAGCGGCGACAAAAGCATTTTAAAGCAGCGGCTCAATGAAATAGAGGTTACCAACGGCCAGGGTAGCATGGAACAAGCCCTGGCTTTGGCCCAGGCGCTTGCGAAGGAGCTTGAGGATGTTCGAATACGCATTTACAGCGATAAGGTATATCAGATAAGGAACCAAGACATAGAGTCAATTGTCTTTAATAATGAAGGGAAAAATTTTGCCGTGGAGCTGGTGAGCTGGTCTCAGACGTCCGATGGAACGGTGGTGCTGTCAAAAATCGCAAACTATTCCGGTGAGGACGCTGCGCTCGCAGTTGAATGCCTGGTAGATGGCGCTACCTTTGATATAAGGGAGGTTGCGGTGCCTGCCGGCCGCAAGGCAGACGTGTACTGGACGGGGATACCTGCCGATGCCAAGCGCGTGGAGGTAGCCATTTTGGATGATGATGATCTGGCTGTCGACAACAGAGGTTGGACGTTTATGGAACTCCACAAAGAAAACAAGGTGTTGCTGGTGACCCAGCGCAACGTCTTTCTGGAGAAGGCCATAGCCCTTCGGGATGATGTGAATCTTGTAAAAACAGCTTATGAACATGCCGTGGACTTGAATGGATATGCGCTGTATGTATTTGACGGGTATATCCCTTCAAAACTTCCCAGGGATGGGAACATCGTTATATTCAATCCCCCACCCAAAAACGGCTTTTTGGAAGTGGGGGAGGAGTACGTTCCCCAAAACCTGCGGCTTTCATCCCATTCCCGTTACGCACGCCTTTTGGATCTTGTAAACTATGAAGGCTTCAATATTGCAAAGGCGAGGCGGATGATTGTGCCCCCGTGGGCCGAGGCTGTGCTTGATGGGGGGCAGGGGCCCCTTATAATGGCAGGTGAAATTGGTACCCAGAGAGTTATTGCATTTTCGTTTGATGTACATTATTCGGATATTCCGCTCAAGGTGGATTTCCCCATACTGATTCAAAATGTGCTTGCTTGGGCGCTCCCTCAATCTGTAGTGCTGGAAAGCTGGTTTTATGCCGGGCAGGAGGTGCACATAAATTTGCTGCCTGGCGCTCAGGAGATTCGTGTGACAACCCCATCTGGGAAGGAATTTGCACTTGATCCGTCTTACAGCGTTGTCCCCTCTATCGATAACCATGAAGTGGGGGTATACACAGTGCAGCAGGTTATCCAGCAGGGCGACGAGCGAGAGGTATTGGAATCATATTTTGCTGTCCACGTTCCGACTCACAGCGAGTCCGACCTGAGGGCAGGACGGGTCATGAGCGATATGGGCCAGCCTGCGGATGTGCGGAGCGATGTATCCGGGCTTGTGAAGGAGCTGTGGAGGTACTTCGCCTGGGCTGTGTTGGCTGTTATTCTGCTTGAATGGTGGGTGTATCAACGTGGGTATTAGTTTTGGAAATGGCGGCATAGGCTTTGCTGCCCCTCTGTGGTTGCTTCTGGCTGTCCCTGTTATAGCGTTTGTGATACTTTCGTTTGTGAGGAGCCGGCGAATCGGGAGCAAGAAGGACAGGTATATTTTGATGCTGCGCTGCGTGATAGTGCTTCTCATAATATTATCCCTGGCGGGGACCAGTATAAGGAAGTATACCCACGCCGCTACCGTATTTTTCGTTGCTGACCTGTCAAACAGCGCGGCAGGGGCCAAAGCGCAAATGGAATCTTTTATATCGTCTGCCCTGGAACAAAAGCCCCATCACTGGCAGGCGGGCATTATAACTTTTGGAAAGGATGCGCTGGTGGAGCACCCGGCAGGACAGACCACTTACTTTGACGGCTTTGAAACCCTGCCCAATCCCCATTTTACCGATATAGAGGGTGCGCTTCAGATGGCGGCTGCCCTTTTGCCTGCTGATACCCGGAAGAGGATGGTGTTGCTCACCGACGCTGCTGAAAACGTGGGCGATGCCTTAAAAAGCTCCAGAGCGCTGGCTTTGCAGGATATCGTGATCGACGGGGTGTACTTTGACACCACACCCTCAGCCGAAGTACAGGTAACATCGCTGGATGTCCCCGGCCGCCTGTATAAAGGGGAGACATACGATATACGGGTACAGATTCACAGCACAGCGAACACCTCTGGCGTGTTGAGGCTGTATGCCAACCGCCAGCTCATAAGCCAGGAAAGGGTGGAGATACAAAAAGGCGAGAACACCTTTGTGTTTAAGGATACGGCGCAGGACAGCGGAATAAAGACCTATGAGGCAGTCTTGCAGGTAGGTGAGGATACGGTGTACCAGAACAACAGCGCGGTCGCCTTTGTGGAGGTATATGGGTTGCCCGCTGTGGCGGTGGTGGAGGGACGAGAGGGCGAAGGCCGGGAGCTTGTGAAGATGCTGAATCAGGCGGGGATCGAAACGATGGTTCTTACTCCTCAAGTATTGCCGGCTGCTTTGGAGGAGCTCCGCAAATACCACGCCCTGGTGCTGTGCAACGTTGCCGCCGATGACCTGGGGGAAGAAAAGATGAAGGCGCTTGAGTCATACGTAAAGCATCTGGGGCGGGGACTGCTGGTGATCGGGGGGGATAACAGCTATGCCCTTGGCGGGTATATGGCTACGCCGCTTGAGTCCATGCTGCCGGTCGATGTGGACCTCATGCGCAAAGCGGATATACCTTCCCTGGGGCTGGTGCTGGTGATAGACAAATCAGGTAGCATGGCGGCAGGGCAGTACGGCGTAAGCAAGATGGAACTGGCGAAGGAGGCTGCCATTCGCTCGACCGAGGCCTTGCGGCCGGTAGACTATATAGGCGTGGTGGCCTTTGATGATGTGGCTTCATGGATTGTGAAAACGCAAGCAGTAGACGATGTAGACAGGATAAAGAGCGATATTGGCACCATCAGGCCCGGTGGGGGTACCAATATGTATCCAGGACTTAAGTTGGCTTATGAGTCTTTAAAAGAGCTGAACGTGCAGCTCAAGCACGTGATTATGCTTACCGATGGGCAGTCCCAGGAGGGCAATTTCCATGGCTTGGTACAGGAGATGCGGGACCATGGGATTACGGTTTCGACGGTGGCGGTAGGTGAGGATTCGGATACAAAATTACTAGAAGAGCTGGCAAATATAGGAGAAGGGCGCTACTATTATACCGACGAGTTTACCAATATCCCTAAAATATTCACCAAGGAAACATATCTGGCAACTCAAAGCTATATACATAACCGAACGTTTTATCCGGTTGTCACCGGATATTCACCCATAATAGAAGGATTTGCTCAGGGCTTTCCGCCGCTACACGGGTATATCGCTACCCTTCCAAAGGCGGAAGCCAACGTGGTGCTGTCCAGCGATAGGCAGGACCCGGTATTGGCTGAGTGGCAGTATGGTCTGGGACGGGTAGTGGCATGGACCAGCGACCTGCGCGGCAGCTGGACCGGAGACTGGCTTGTATGGAACGAGGTACAGCGCTTCTGGCTTAACGTTATATCATGGATACTCCCCATGGAAGATGAACGATATGGCCTTCTCGATGTCAGCAGGATGGAAGACAGGGGACATATAACCTTGGATATATCCCAAAACTGGAATGAAGCCTTAAGCAGCCATGCGGTAGTTATAAAGCCTGGCGGTGGGCAGCAGGAGATATCCCTTCAGATCACCCAGCCAGGAAAATATGAGGGCCAATTTGAAATAGATGAGGTGGGCGTGTATCTCGTCAGAGTGGAGCTTAAAGATGGTGAAAGCACGGCTTTGCAGATTGAAGACGGCCTAGCGGTCAGCTACTCTCCGGAATACGATATCCGCAATCAGGGTTCCGATGAACTGCTCAAAAAGTTGGTAAAAGAAACCGGTGGCATTATGCTAGAAAAGCCTGAACAGGCCTTCCGGGAGGACTTGCAGCCGGTTTTGGCAGAAACAGAAGTTGCGCCCTACCTGCTTTCTGCTGCCCTTGTGTTGTTTGTGGTGGAAATAGCCTTAAGAAGGCTTAAAGTAGAGGCTTTATTAAGAAAGTGGGCATCCAGAATAAAGATATGGGAAGGCCAGTGGGCCAATAGCGCATTGGAGGGCACTTTAAAGAGCCATGGCAATGATGGCAATACGCAAAAGGACGCATCTGAAAGCACTACTGTATTTGTGGGTGACAGGGAACAAGGCGATGTTCGATTAAAAAGGAGCATTGAAGAGGGGAGTGAAGCCGTGGATAAACCAGGACTTAAACAAATTAAGGAGGGCAAGGGTCATGAGAGCAGCGTAACCTTTTCATCAAAGCTTTTGGATGCGAAGCAAAAAAGGCGCAAAAGGCTGTAATCTTAATTTTTATGGGCTAGTTATAGGCTGGATGTTGTGTGCCAGCTTTTTTAACTTGTTTTCTGCCGGAACCAGCCTGGCTTCGTACTGTTCAATTTTATAGTTTAGCCTTGCCAAAGCCCTATTCATCTCCTCAATACGGGAGATGAGTTTATCACGCTGTTCAATGAGGATTTGCTTTCTGGCCTCTATAGTCTCGTCACCTTGCTGGAGCAGCGTAATGTACTCAATCAAGGTTTCAATTTGAACGCCTGCGCTGCGCATGCACTTGATAAATTCAATCCATTTGCAGTCTTCCTCCGTATATTCCCTGATACCGCTTCCATTGCGATTTACCCGGGGGATTAGTCCAATGCGCTCATAGTAGCGGAGCGTGTCTGGCGAAAGGCCAAATTTTTTGCTTACCTCCGTAATCGTCATGTGGTTCCACCTCCAATGTTATTTAATACATGGAGTTAACTCCATGTCAAGGGTTTTAAATAAATGATATAAAATTAAGCCTTTTCAGCCAGTTTGCAATATCTGAGTCCGCTCTGGTAACGCTGCTCCCCCGAATAGGCAAACCGGGCAGGACCTTTGCATTTGGACAAAGTTTCTTGATGTCACGCTCACTGCTCCCCATTCCGCTACCTTCATGTGTACAAAACGGAATAATGGTCTTCCCTGAAAAATCGTAGGATTCTAAAAAGGTGAATACTGCCATTGGCATCGTGCCCCACCAATTGGGATAGCCCAGGAAAATTGCTTCATATGGATTTATATCATCGAGATTGCTTATAAGCTCTGGTCTGGCATTCTGCCTTTTTTCTTCTTTTGCTATTTCTACCGTTCTGTAATAATTTTCCGGATAGCTTTTTGCCGTTTTGATTTCGAATAAAATACCATCCGTTAATCTTTGTATTTTTCTTGCTATTATTTCTGTATTTCCGCTATGAGAAAAATAAGCGATAAGGATTTTTGAGGATGTCAATTGCTATATACCTCCTTCCAAAATCCTCCCTTATCAATTATTCATCGTGTTTGAGTTTAAATGAGCTAAGCCGTTTCACGGTTTCTGGATCATTATGAGATAAGAATAGGCTCTTTTTGGTATCCAACGTTGCAATCCTGTCCATGTCCTCCTGATCTAGCTCGAAATCAAAAACGCTGATGTTTTCAACCATTCTTTCTTTGTGTACGGTTTTCGGAATTGCAACTATCCCTCTTTGAATCAGCCAGCGCAAGATTACCTGAGCTACCGTTTTATTGTGCTTTTCAGCTATGGATACTAAAACTTCATTTTGGAAAATGTTGTTCCTGCCTTCTGCAAAAGGTCCCCACGCTTCTGGTTGTATATTGTATTCCTTCATAAATCCTATGCTCTCTATTTGGTGCTGGAAGGGATGTATCTCAATTTGATTTACTGCAGGAACTACCTCATGGTGAACTATTAGGTCCATCAAACGATCTGGTTGGAAATTGCTTACTCCTATTGCCCTTATCAGCCCTTTACGATAAAGCTCCTCCATGGCCCTCCAGGCACAATGCACGTCACCAAATGGTTGATGGATCAAATAGAGGTCGATATAGTCAAGCTGAAGCTTTTTTAGGGATCTTTCCAGCGCTTTCTTGGCCGATTCATAACCTGCATCCTGTATCCATAATTTTGTAGTGATGAACAGCTCCTCTCTCTTTACTATACCTTCTTCAATTGCCCTCTTGATGGCTTTACCGACCGCTTCTTCGTTCATATACGCGGCTGCAGTGTCGATCAATCGATAACCTATCTTTATCGCGTCGTAGACACACTGCTCACACTGGTTCAGGTCAACGATTTGAAAAACGCCGTAGCCTAAAATGGGCATCTCAACACCGTTATTCAAAACTACCTTTTGCATATCGATCCCCCCATTTTTATTGAGTAATCAGTCTTGTGAATGAGAGCGATGCTAACTTCCAGGCTTCGCCCTGCTTTATATATACTTCTGTGACCATGAATGGATTGGTGACTTCATTACCACCAACAATGGCTATTAAGCGAATTTTGTTCAAGAGAATTGCTATGTTATCTCCGATGAACGGTACCGACACCTCTTGAATATCCACATCCTTGTAATGAATGCTGCCACTTCTGATGACTTCCAGTTCCTGCTCTTTAGAAAAAGTTGCACCCATATGAACGAAGACAGCTTTCTCGTGGAACAGGGAGTCCAAGGATTCCACTTTGCGTTCAGACATCCAGCTCCACTTTTCTTTAGAAAGAGAGACTAATTCTTGTGCCAATTTTTCGTTATCCATAGTTATCTACCTCCTCTAAATATTTTGTGAGATTATTTTAATATTTGAGATTTGACAAATGCCTTAACCTCAAATGTTGAAGAAGCTATTGATCCAATTGACGCACATTGGCACCCATAAGGGCACATTGGGATTTTCTGCCTGGGGTAATATTGATTTTTTCATGTATCATAATTATTCCCCCTTTTTGCGAGATATTGATTTGATTATCTTATTGGACGGTTTCACTACTTTGTATGCCAGACTGCTTGCTAAAATTAAGTACTGCTTTTTCTGAGTTTTGTCTTTTAAATATATAAAATTGGAAATATTCTTTACATTTAAAGTATATATGCTGGAGTTAACTCCAAGTCAATACCTTTTTGGATTACCAATTTAGAAACTGTACTGTAAGTTGCTTCTGGCCCGCTTTCCTGATGTCAGCAGAATGCCCTACAAAATTATACCTGTACCTGCAAAAATCATTGTGTCCACTTGTTGTCCTACTTTTACTCGTTTTTAGCATTGTTGGGACTAAAGGAGGATACAGCTGTTGAATGTCTATTTTTCAATAGATGTCTTGAGCTAATGGCCCATATTAATAACGAGAGCATAACTGAGACTGCGCTAGTCATAAATAATGTTCTGTAACTTGTATGGTCTGAAATCCAACCCAATATGATGGAACCCAGTCCGATACCGATATCGGTGGCAGTCGAAAAGGAAGCATTAGCTATTCCTCGACGATCTGGAGGCACAGAACGTACTATGGTTGCCTGAAGGACTGTCTGCGAAGAGCCAAAACCAAGGCCATACAGCATTGCTGAAATAAGCATGCCAGATAACCCAGTCGAAAGGCTCAGTACAATTAATGCTAAAGCAGCCATCAAAAGAGAAGGTATAATTACAAGCGTTTCACCATATTTGTCTGAGAGCTTCCCTGCAGAGGGGCGACTTAAGAATAGCGCTGTTGAATAGACTAGGAAAAATAGACCCGAATTAACCTTAATGGAGTCAGCAAATAGTGAAACAAAAGTGGTGATGCTGGAATAGGAGATAAACAGAAATATGACCGATACCACAGCAGATAGGGCAGATTTCTCAAAAAACTCAATCTTTCTTTTATCCGCTTGTGGCTGAAAGGGAACTTTTAAGTTGAACTTTAAGAGTAATGCTATGATAGAAAGAACAGCGGCTGACAGAAAAAGAGCATGATATGAAAGGTTTTCTACAATCCAAACGCCCAACATGGGGGCGATGGCCATGGCTAAGGTCATAGCTGTACCTATCCATCCTATACCTTCTCCATAGCGAGTATTTGGAACTATATCTGCCGCCATTGTAAGAATGGCAGTGGTGGATATAGCCCAGCTTATTCCGTGCAGCATTCTAAGGCATAGCAAAGCAGCAATTCCGTTTACCCAATTATAAATGTACATGGATAGAGCGAATAGGGATATTCCCAGTATGATGAACATCCGCCTGCCAAACCGGTCCAGAAGGCCTCCAATAATTGGCCTAAATATGACGGCAGACAACATAAAGATGCCCATGGAGAGGCCCACGTGGCCTTCATTGCCCCCTATGTGCTTTATGAAAAGCGGCAGAGTGGAATACAGCATATAAAAGGCGGTAAACAGGAAGAATACTCCAAGGATGGTAAGAATGAAATTCTTTGTCCATAAGCGTTCCATTGATGTATACCTCCCGGTGAAAATGTGGTGTATTGGGCTATCTCAAATATGAAAGCTTTTTAACCGAAACAAGCTGCATTGCTAGGAGTACGATGCTGGTAAGCAGGGTGATATATGTAGTGACCCTGATATCTGAAAGGGAGATCACCATTGCAGCCATGCTTGAGCCCATAGCGCCGCCCAGCTGAAGGGCGGAGTTTTTAAAGCTCATCATTAAGCTGTTATTGTTCGTTACCTGCACTATTCCGGTATTGATCTGCAGTCCCAGAAACCAAATATTCATCGACCATAAAATGGTAAGCATCACGCTGACCCATGCAATGTTCCGAAAAGCAATAATAAATACTATAAGAGCTAATTGAAATGCGCTGCCCACCAACAGAGACCTGGCAAAACCTATGCGGTCCGATATGTGTCCCCCGATCAGGTTACCTATGAAGCTTGCAGCTCCCTGCAGGAACAAAATGAAGCTCATGGCAGGTTCAAGGGACGGGGAAAGGGTGAGCAAGTAAGGCGTGATGTAGTTAAAGAATGCTCCATTCCCCATGAATATTATCAAAGTGCTTGCCAGGACCAACAAGGTCTTCCGGCTCTTTAAAAGCCCCAATTGGTTTTTTATGCTCACTTTGGCAGGGCTGTCTTGGCTTTGTGGCAGATTAATTTTAAAGTATATGAGGGATGAAGTCATGACCATGTTCAATATCCAGAAGATGCTGCGCCAGTCCAGGACGGATGATAAAGCCCTGGTCAATGAAGTGCCGATGATGTTAGCCAAAGCAGCTCCGGTTATATAAAGCGCCATGGTACGGCCCTGCCTCTCGTTATCCGTGAGCGATAGGACCACCGCGGTGGCCAGGGTGCCGTAGCTGTTGGCTGAAATGCCCATTATAAGCCTGATCAGGAGTAGTAGCAATTTCCCGTAAGTACAAGCGCCAGCGTTGACAGGATGGTTATAAGCAGCATAATGTTCATCATCTTGGTACGCTCAATTTTTCTGAATACTATCAGGGTAATGGGAACGCCGAAGGCCCCACCATAGAAAAACATGGTGTTTAGTAAACCCGCATTGGCGATCGATACGCTCAGAGAAACGGCGATCTTATCCAAAATGCCGCTGAACACCGAAGACATCATTGTAATGACGAAGTTCATCAAGATGAAGATGGTTAACATAAGGCTGCTTCGCTTGGTTTCACCCGTTTTTTCTTCCAGCTGAACGATATTCTCTCCGTATTGCATGCTCCTCCTCCTGTCGTCAATTATTAATTGGACCTTTTTCTCCTGTTTTAATATTTTGCAGTAAAATATGTTGGGATCGATTGCTGAGACCTTTGGAATGGTTTTATTAAGGCATTTGTTCTATATGCGTCATGCTATCGGCTTTTGTGTACAGCGTATAGTATACATTTTGGAGGTAGCTCCAAGTCAATATTTAAAATATAAATTGGCATTCGGTTATTATCGATATAAAAAGATGCTATTCGACCCCACGAATTTACAAAATTTACAGGACAACTGTTGTATATTATTTACAAGGGGGGTTAGAACAAATGAAGAGGATGTTTAGCATTGCCATATTGGGGTACAAC
>ENA-UPSB01000602-UPSB01000602.1-bioreactor-metagenome-genome-assembly--contig:-NODE-602-length-56780-cov-885.046188_pt1 | contig 56780 bp, 46 predicted proteins | sample MGYA00238182_ERZ773286 | MGnify/ENA primary metagenome ERZ773286 (study PRJEB29026, sample SAMN07631240) | bioreactor metagenome | isolation source: Switchgrass digestor | place: USA: Dartmouth...
GGTCGAACAGTGGCTTCGGTCACTGATTTAATACAATATTAATTGTACAAGGAAGTGGAGCATATGAACATCCTTATCGGAAACGCTTGGCCATATGCCAACGGCTCGCTGCATATCGGCCACATAGCATGCCTGCTGCCGGGCGACGTACTGGCAAGGTACCACAGGGCAAAGGGTGATACGGTAATGTTCGTATCAGGCAGCGACTGCCACGGCACGCCGGTCTCGATCAGGGCAAGGCAGGAAGGCAAAACGCCGCAGCAGATCAGCGACACGTACCACGAGGAGTTCGTACAGTGCTTCAAAAAACTAGGGTTCTCCTACGATCTATATTCAAAAACGTCAAGCCCGGAGCATAAAGAGTTCGTAAGGGAGTACCACAGGAAACTGTATGAGGGCGGCTATGTCTGTGAAAAAACCACTTTGCAGACATACTGCGAAACCTGCGGCCAGTTCCTGCCGGACCGCTTTGTCAGGGGCATCTGCCCCAATTGCGGCGAAAAAGCCCGCGGCGACCAGTGTGAAGCCTGCGGCAGCGTGCTTGAGCCGGAAAACCTGTTGGAACCCGAATGCGCAGTTTGCGGCAACACGCCTGAGCTGAGGCCTGCCGCGCATCTCTACCTGGCGCTGACCAAAATGAGGGACAAACTCGAAAGCTATATAGAAAGCCACAAAGACTGGCGCAAAAACGCATACGAAATGTCAAAACGGTACCTGGACGAAGGACTGAGGGACAGAAGCCTTACAAGGGACCTTGACTGGGGTATCGACGTGCCTGAGGAAGGATATGGAAACAAGAAAATATATATCTGGGCCGAGAACGTGCTCGGTTATGTTTCCATGTGCTATACACTGTGCCGGCAGAAAGGGCTGGACTTCTTCGAATTCTGGAACACCAGCAGGCAGTATTATGCACATGGCAAAGACAACATACCGTTCCACACCATCATACTGCCGTCGCTGCTTCTCGGCCGAACCGACTGCACGCTGAAACTCCCGGATGTGATCGTATCCAGTGAATACATGACCCTGGAAGGAAAGAAGATCTCCACAAGCAACAACTGGGCTGTCTGGGCGAAAGACATGCTGGAACGCTACGATCCTGATTCCATAAGATATTTCCTCATAGCCAACGGCCCTGAGCAGAGGGACACCGACTTCACATGGACCGAGTTCGTCAACAGCCACAACGGAGAACTGCTTGGAGCATACGGCAACCTTGTGAACCGAAGCCTGAAATTCGTGGAGAAGTTCTTTGACGGAACAGTCCCCTGCAATCCGCCGACAGGATCGGGAACAGAAGCAACTGCGGACAGCATCGACGGCACAGGCTCAACGATCGCCTGTGAAACGACGGACAGCGGCAGTGGCAGTCATACACCTTCGGCCGGCATCCGGTCGGCTGAAATGCTGAAAGAACTGCAAGCCCTCTACCCGTCCGTCGGTGCACAGATCGAACAGGGGTGTTTCAAAGCTGCGCTGGAAACGATATTCGCATATATCCGCAAGGCCAACAAATACTTTGATGAACAGCAGCCATGGATCACCGTAAAACGCGACATCCAAAAATGCAGAAAAACTATGAACACCTGCGTACAGATCATAGCCAATCTTGCGGTACTGCTGGAACCCTTCCTGCCCTTCTCATCGGAGAAGATAAAAAACATGCTTTCAATGGACGGCACCGGATGGCATCCGGTCAGCATACCTGCAGGACTGAAGCTTGGACAGGTAGATATCCTGTTTGAAAGGATCGATAAAAAGGTCGCAGACGAGGAGCTTGAAAAGCTCCGCAAGTGACCCGCCATACTGCGGCCCAGGCTGAGCGGCATGCAAGTACGGGTCCGTATGCGATCAGGTCAGGCCATTTACCCTGGTCTGCCTGGATCGCATACAGGCATTTATACGGACCTGCCTGCAGCAGTCTGATGTATCGGCAGCAGTTCGCCTCAAGCGGAGGAAAGCAGTCAATCCGGGCTTGACTGCTTAAACGGCAGGCTATAACATTATATTAGCATCCCAGAATGGAGGGTCCGGTATGGTATTGATCCCTTTCCCGAAAAAGCTTGAAGAATCGCTGGGCACGTTCCGAATCTCAGGCTTGTCCCTGATATATCTCGATACCTCGTGCGATTATGCCGACTTCGAAGCCGCTCTTGCGCTCCGGGACGAGATCCTGGGATCGGCAGGAACAAAGCCGGCGATAACACGGGGAAAATACACCAAAGGCACAAGTTCCGAAACAGTAGATGAAACACATCCCGTCGGACAGGACACAGCTTATCCCGCTAACCTGATCGTGTTAAGGAAAACCACCCGTTCCGGCCCCGTAAAATCCGGTGCTTCAAAGAAACCTGCCATCTCCCCGGTCCAGGCGTCGTCTGATGCCGTTACCGCATCCGACAGCCCATCACAGCAGTCTTATGTGCTGACCGTGGACAGGGATGCCATAGTTATCACAGGCAACGGCAGCAGCGGCCTGTATTACGGTATTCAGACCCTAAGGCAGCTGATAAGGAACTTCGGCGCCGAGATCCCGTGCCTCAGGGTAGAGGACAGCCCTTCCCTTCAATACAGGGGATTCTACCATGACATAACCCGCGGAAAGGTGCCGGCCCTCGAAACTTTGAAGGAACTGGCGGACAGGCTGTCATTTTACAAGATAAACCAGCTTCAGCTCTATATAGAGCATTCGTTTGCCTTCCGCAAACACAGCGAGATATGGACCGATTCCGATCCGCTGACGGCCGAAGATATACTTGTCCTGGACGAATACTGCAGGAGGAGGTCCGTTGAACTCGTCCCGTCGCTTTCATCATTCGGCCACCTGTACCATGCGCTGGTTTCGAAGACATTCAGACACCTCAACGAATATGAGGATATACCCGACAGGCCGTTCACATGGACCGACAGGATGGCGCATTATACGCTCGATGCAAGCGCCCCTGAGAGCCTGGGATTCGTCAGGGATATGATAGACGAATTCATACCGCTGTTCACCTCCGACAAGTTCAACATCTGCTGCGACGAGACCTTCGATCTGGGCAAAGGAAAAAACAGCACGCTGGCCGCAGAGATAGGGGAAGGCAAGCTGTACCTCTATTTTGTCAGGGGCCTGATAGAACACCTGAAGAGCCAAAAGAAGAAAGTCATGATGTGGGGCGACATGCTGCTCCATTATCCGGAGATAATCGGCGAGATACCCAAAAACACGGTGATACTCAACTGGAATTACGCTGCCGATGCCGCTGAAGACGGATTCAGGAAGATTTCCGAAGCTGGCCTGAAACAGTATGTCTGTCCCGGCGTGCAGGGCTGGAACAAGCTGCTGAACGACATCGACACGGCAACGGCCAATATAGATAAGCTGGCCGGATATGCCAAAACTTGCGGTGCGGTCGGCATGCTGAACACGGACTGGGGCGACTTCGGCCATATAAATGTGCTGGCAGGCTCTATCCCGGGCGCCATATACGGCGCAGGCCTCTCATGGAACCTGGACAGGCCCGGGCAACCGACAGATGAAGAGATATCGGTAATGGAATACGGGGACCGGTCCGGTAAGATCGTCGGCCTGATTCGGGAACTTACCCGCCAGCCGGTGATGGACTGGTATGATGTAGTGCTGTGGTATTACACCTCCTGTGGATATGATACAGGCGCGTACGGCAGTGCGGATCATATCAGGGAAAGGCTGCTCAGCCTTGACGCTGCGTCAGCAAGATCAGCCTACGACAGGATAAGGGAGCTTTCATGCGAGATATCGTCCCTGCTCGGGAACATATATGAAAACAGGAAAGCCGATATCAGGGAGATAATTTGTGCTGCAGAAGGGCTCGCGCTCTTCCAGGCTCTGCTCCCCGTGATAAGAAAAGAATTGCTGGACCAGGCATCCGAATTGCCTGGCAGGGAATACACCGAGCCTATATTCAGCCCCGGTGAACTGGCAGTAAAACTCGAATACTGGTTCTCCGATTATAAAGCCGTATGGCGTGCGAGGAACAGGGAAAGCGAGCTTTTCAGGATCAAAGAAGTGGTCATGGGCGTATGCAGGCTGCTGAGGGAAATCTGACCATGCATCACCTGCCATTGCTTTTTCCCGCATATCGCGGGCTTTTCTTTTCCGCTTCGAACACATAATAACCGTCGGTCTCATGTATCCGCACACCGCCGAAGATACTGATAAGCTTGTTTTTGTACCAGTCCTTCCTCTTTGTGACCATGTACATTTTTCCGCCGATCTTCAGCCGGTTGAATCCTTTTTCTATAAACCTTTTGGCCACGGAAAAATCCGTATGGTAAGGAGGGTTAGACAAAATACAGTCGAACCCGGTTTCATCCAATGCGTCAAAACCATCGCTCCGGAGTATGTTCACGTTTCCCACGCCGTTTCTTGCCGCATTGGCCCTGGCCAGCGATACAGCCTCGGGATCGATATCGACCATATACACATCCGCAGGGTCAGTAAACCTGGCCGCCGTGATGCCGACGGCCCCGTAGCCGCACCCAAGGTCAAGCACTTTCCATCCATCCTGGAATTCGACGAAGGACAGCATCGCCATTGTGCCGGCGTCTACCTTCCTCGGTGAAAACACATTGTCCGAAGTCTCAAATATGAATCCCAGGCCTTTGATCACAGCTTCGATCATCATGGCGACTCATCCCGTATCATTTTTTTCTCCTGCTGCCTGCGTTTCTTTTTGTTTTTTGTCTCATCCTCCCGGACCCTGGTCTTCGGGTTTATGCTCCAGGTTTTCCTGATCTCTTTCATCAGGTCATACATGGTTTTCTTTTTCTTCATAACTATCTCCCCGGTACAGCAGTATCCGTCCCGGCTGCAGCAGCAAATACCAGGCTGCCCCTGTATCAGGCCTTCTGCAGCATCAGTCCGGCTGCCCGTATATCAGCCTGGATCGCCCTCGCGCAAGCCTCCGTCATTTACCCCTGTATCAGCTTTACGTAAACTTTCCTGGTCCTTGGGCCGTCAAATTCGCAGAAATAGATCCCCTGCCATGTTCCAAGCTTCAATTGGCCGTTTTCTATTATAACCGTACAGGACGAGCCGACCACCGAAGCCCTGGCATGGGCATGGGAATTGCCCTCCATATGCCTGTAACTCCCGCTTTCGGGAAATGCCCTGCGCAAAATGCCAAGCAGGTCATAAACGACATCCGGATCCGCGTTCTCATTGATGGTGACGCCCGCTGTAGTATGGGGTACGAAAACAACAGCTATCCCGTCGGTGATCCCGCTTTTCTGCACATCCTGCCTGACCAGTGACGTAATATTGATCATCTCGTCAGATGAAGACGTTTTGACAATATGCTCGAACATAACCTCTGCCCTTTCTGTAATTTTCCCATATCTTAATATCGCAGTACTGTACACGCAATATTAACATATTATCACATAAAATTAAAAACAGGCAGCTGGAATATAAGAGAGAGAACATCGGTTCCCTTGTCGGTCGGGAAAAAGGTGATCGTGGCACACCCTCCGGCACTGAAGGAACGATATGTCGCTCCATGATAGAATAACAGGATCATTCCACTATATCTATGGACAGCAGCCCCGATTTCATGGCAAGTCTCCTGAGATTCTTATTGTACATTGCGGGACATTTCATATTTTTCAGGAATATGTTCCTTTTCAGGGGCTGCAGGTTCTTCGCATACCTGGCCGCAAAGCCCTCTATGCCGTCTTCCAGGGCCCGCGCCAGCGCCAGGGCGCTCCTGAACGCATAGCTGATCCCTTCTGCCGAACTCGGGCTTATAAATCCGGCAGCCTCGCCCACAAGGGCGATCCTGTCGCCGCCCGTGCAGATCTGGCTGCTCCTGACAGGTCTGTACAGGTATGCGCCGTTCCTGGCAAGGCGCTCACTGAAATCAAACCCGTAGTCCCTCAGTTTGCCTTTCAGTTCCTCGAACTTCCGGAGCACATCCCTGCGGGGCGGCAGGGCAGCCCCGAGTATGATCCGGTCTTCTTTCGGTATGGTCCATGAGTAAAAGTCGGTCAGATCATCGTCGAAAACAGCGCCGTAATAATTCCTGCCGCCGTCTGTCCTGTACCATTCCTGGACACATATGTAAAGCTTTGGCGACGGCAGGTTCCCGAAAAACTGCCGCCTCACGCCGGAAAACGCGCCGTCGGCGCCCACCAGCAGTTTCGTCCTCTCTTCGTATTCCCTGCCGTCCCGGCAGAACCTGACCGACAGGTATCCGTCCTTTTCCTCGCATGACCTGTATATGCAGCCATTTATTATCGTCACGCCGGGGGGAACGATGGATTCGAGCCATTTATCGAAGGCGCTCCTGTCGATATTTATATAATGCCTCTGGTAGTAACGCTCGATCCTGTTTTTGATATCGATCGTGCGGACCGCGAACAACTGCGGGCTCATCAATACATTTTTCGGTATGCCAAGGCCGAATTTCGCAAGCATGAGCTGCGCATCAGGATCCAGCAATCCGCCGCAGCATTTCTGGCTTGCGAAACTCATATCCTCCGAAAATGATCTCTTCTCAAGCAGCAGCACCCTGTGCCTGTCCCCGGCCAGCCTGGCCAGCGTCGAACCGGCGGGTCCGCCTCCGACGATGATTATGTCGTACATCCTTCACCTCTGCAGTATATCCTGAACCTGGTCCCAATTTTACCTTGCTTTCGCATTATGGTATTTTCAAACCGCATATGCCGGCCATATTGCCCTGGTGTTCATGATCCGCTTTTCATACGGCTGCCATTGCTATATCTTTGAGAACACTTCCCCAAGGCCGCATTGCAGCAGCAGGTTCGCGTACCGGTCATATGGCGTGGGAGATTTGTTTACCAGGACCAGTTTATCTCCCCTGTAATACCGGACAAGCCCGGCAGCAGGATAGACCGAAAGCGACGTCCCGCCGACTATCAGCATCTCGGCCTCACTTATGAGCCGGACAGATTCGCTGAGCACATCCTGGTCGAGCCCTTCCTCGTACAGCACGACATCAGGCTTTATTACTCCGCCGCAGCTGCACCGCGGCACACCCTTCGCCTCGATTACCTTTTCGACGCCGTATGTCTTGCCGCATCTCATGCAGTAATTCCTCAGCACAGAGCCATGAAGCTCAAGCACTTTCCTGCTTCCGGCCTTCTGATGCAGGCCGTCGATGTTCTGCGTGATGACAGCCTTCAGTTTTCCCTCGGCCTCAAGTTGCGCCAGCTTTTTATGGGTGATGTTGGGTTCCGCATCAAGGAAAAGCATCTTGTCCCGGTAAAACTCGTAAAACTCTTCCTGGTTGCGTATGAAAAAAGAATAGCTCAGGATCGTCTCGGGAGGATACTTGTATTTCTGGTTGTAAAGCCCGTCGACGCTGCGGAAATCCGGTATCCCGCTTTCAGTGGACACGCCGGCTCCGCCGAAAAAAACGATATTATTACATTCCTCCACCCAATTGCGTAAAACTTCCACACCGGACATATTTTCATCTCCCTTGCAAATGTACTGATCACATATTGCCGGTACACATGATTGGCAACCTCCGCAGTTCCAGGCATCATTCAACGGAAAATCTCCGGTTGCGGGAAATTTCCCAGCCTCTGCGCGTTTCAACGAGGCGGGCGATATACCGTCTGAAAGGTAAATCGGTACCCACCACCTGCGAAGATGGGGAACATTTATCCGCCTCGTTATAATACTACCACTATCAGTATGCCCAATCAAATCATTGCATGGCAATAACTGCGCAGAACGGTCACCGGACCGGGCTGATATGAAAGGCATATATGCTGTCATAACACCCGGTCTGTATATTTTTGCCTTTTCCGCAGCCGCTACTTTAAGCTGAGGCTTCCTTTTTTATCCAGCGTGGCAAGGTCATGGACCTGCAGTTGTCCGTCGGAAACGGTATAGAGGTTGTTCCCTATATAGAGCCCCCTGTAAATGAGATCTTCTTCCCTGATCCCATTCATCGGGGTACCGTCAGGCACATGCGTCACACGGCCTTTAAGCTTGAAATCGCCTCTTGAAATGCTGTACAGATGGTATCCGGCAAAATAATCGGAATCAGAGGTTATATAATTGACCGGAAAGCCCATTATTCCCTTTTCCGGCGATATCATCAGCGCCTTGTGGTCGGTGGAAAGCGGCGACTCTGCCTTTTTGCCGATCACTTCCTTTTTGGCTTCCACCGGGTTCGCCACATCCGACACATCGAAGAGCGAAACCTTGAAACCGGTAGTATCGAATCCCCACCCGGCTCTTTCCTCGGTCTCATAACCGAACCCGAGCACATGGTCCCTGTCCAGTATGTGCATATATGTGCTGAACCCGGGGATCTTCAGATAGCCAAGAACTTTCAGTTTTTGAGGATCCGCGGCGTCTATCACGAAAAACGGATCCATCTCGCGGAAGGTCACCATATAGATCCGTTCACCGGCGAAGCGCGTGCTGAAGATTCTCTCGCCTTCAGCTATGCCTTCGAGCTTCCCGGTTATCTTCATGTCTTTATCCAGCGCGTATACATTGTTGGTTGTCGAACCGAACGTCTCCCTCGATGAGGTCGCTATCCTGAAAATCCCTTTATACTCATCCATTGAAAACTGGTTGAGTATCTCCCCGGGGACCTTTCCCTTCGCTTCATACGCTATCCTGCCGTCATCCAGGCCGAACCTGTAAACGGTCGTCAGGTAGTCATAGTACGGGTATCCTTCCAGCCTGCTTTTCAGAACATTGTATTCGTATGCCGCCACCGCCGCATATAGATGATCCTGGGATACGTACATCGATCCGGAGCTTCCTAGGTATGCCTTTACTTCCTCCCGGCCGCTGTCCAGGTCTATGCCGACAGTTATCATATAATTGGGGCGTACCATATCCCTGAAGCAGTATACATCTTTCAGGCTTATCACCCTGGTCTTGCCCGTTTTATTATCGACAGACCTGGGAGTTATATATTCTTCGACCAGGTTTCTCAGATCATCGAAAAGCTCTGCGCCGTCCCTGTCTCCTGCCAGTTGGAGCAGATACTGCGCCTGTGCGGTATCCTCTCCCATCAGCTTAATAAACCGGTTTTTATCGTTGGTTGCCAGTATCTCAGATACTTTATCGGTGAAATAGGAGTCAAAAAACCTTACACGGGAGTTGGTCACGATGTACAGGTCATCATCTGTGAGCCTTGATGAGAGATACCGGCCTTCGTAATCCTTATCGCTTACAAGTACGGGTCTTGCCCTGTCGGACACATCGTACACCTTCACATTAGTGCTGTTTATACCAATGCGTCCCAGCAAGTTATCCAGGAGGGCCTGCTCCCTGCTGTCACGGGCTCTGCATTCGATCCGCGAATCGCCGCTGATAATGACCAGCCTGTCCTGGTGGATATAGATCTCACTTATGCTCCCTCTGTACGGGATCCTTGAGATGATGCGGAGGTCCTGCGGGTCTGCGTTTATTATCTTAAGTTCGTTGCCATCCGCAAGATAGATATATTTCCCGTCTGTCTTGACAACATCGCCTTCATCGACACCTTCCACCTGGACGTTCGTCCCGGAGTAATCGGCGCCATCCGGTGCGTCCGCCGCCTGGTCAGGAGTGGTCGTCCAAGTCTCGGAAGCAGCACTTTCAGAAAGCTTCGGTAAGACCCGTATGCCGGGAGAATAATCATAAATGTCCAGGTAGTCCGCCATGTAACCGTTATATTTCAGCAGATAATAAAAGCTCTCCAAATCACCAAGCGTTGGCAGCGCAGACGCATCGTCCGTCTTGCCCTGCGTATCTTCCGGCGCTCTGGTCACATATACGCTTTTTGTTTTTCCGTCCCATTCAACTTTATAGCCGAAACTCTCGGATATGTACCTGATGGGTATGAAAGCGCGGCCGCCCCTCACAATAACGCTGGAATCGAGATATTCCACGGCTCCGTTGTTCAGAACCGCTCTGCTGTCAGCTTTCATCATTATTTCCCGGCTGCCATCCTTTAGAATGACCATCCGGTTTGCGGCATTCCAGTCTACTGTCACACCGATCTTCTCGAAAAAGCCCCGCACAGGGACAAGCACCCTCGTGCCCGTATGGATCGGTTGCGCGTCCGGGAATACGATCTTCTCTCCTTCCAGCCAGATGGCAACTTCGGGTACAACGTCGGCCTGGCTATAGCTGCCTGTGCCGGCCAGTACGATCACGGCAGCAAGAAATAAAGCGAACAGCCTTTTCATAGTGTTCCCTCCATACATCGTATTACACAACCATCTGACGAATTTTCCCACGAAATGTTCCGATATGACGTATGTGCCGTTTCGGTGCGCCCTGTATCGATGACTGCCGCTTCAGTATCAGAGCTTCATTACGTTCTCTGTAAGTATCTGCCGTTTCAGTAACTGCCGCTGCTGCCGCCGCCGCCGGAACTCCCGCCGCCGCCGTGGCTTCCGCCTCCGAAGCCGCCGCCTCCATGGCCTCCGCCCCCGAAACCGCCAAAGCCGCCTCTGCCGAAGCCTCCGAAATCATCGTCGTCCCATCCGCCGCGCCTCCTGCGGCTCCGATGTCTGCCGCCGAAAAGGCTGCCGTAGAAAGCTATCCTCAACAGCATCTCCGTGATCCTGAACCTGAAAAATATCCCGTCGACAGCCAGGAACATGACAATAACCGCAAAAGTCGGCAAAAAACCGTCGCCTCCGCCATTATGCCCGCCATCCGACGGGTACTGGCTGTAGAAGTTATAATCCATCCGGCTTTCTGACGGAAGCTTCTGGCTGATATCGTCCATCGATATGCCGTATTCTGCAGCGACCTCGTTGACGACTGCGATGTATCCTTTCAGTAAACCGCTGTCATAATCGCCCTGTGAAAGATACGGATTCATATATTCTTTTCTGATTTTTGCAGTCTCGATATCTGTCAGCGCGCCTTCGAGCCCGTAGCCGACTTCGATCCTGAGCATCCTGTCCTGCACGGCATCGAGGATCAGCACGCCGTTGTTCTTATCCTTCTGCCCTATACCCCACTTCCTGAACAACTCGTTGGCATAGCTGTCGATATCCCGGCCGTCAAGAGTATCGATCGTCACGACAACCACCTGCGCCGTAGTGAGTTCTTCAAGCGCCATTCCGATCTGAACGATGCTCCGTTCCGTATCCTGATCCAGGACGTCGGCAAAGTCATTGACGAAGAACTCGCCGGTCGCGGACGGATAATCGCCTGCAGCACAACTGCCGGGCGCCAGCAACAAAGAGATTATTATAATTGTAATTATAACCGCCGTCTTTTTCTTCATCTCATACCTGCGCTTTCCAATAACATGCCTTTCTAACCAGCCCTCGGAATGCAGCTGTCAGCGGTAAGCTTCCAGTGATAAACTTTCAGCAGCAGACTGACATTGATAATTGGCTGTTCAATGCATAGGTGATCGGCTTCTCTGATAAATAATGATTTTTGTCTGTCGACTGTCAATATTAAAAAACAGTCTGGCATGCCGCTTGGAGATCTTAGCTTCACTCAGCTTCCGAAATCAATCTTCGGGGCTTCCTGGGCACCCGGAGACGCCTTGAAATACTCCTTTTTTCCGAAGCCCATCAGCTTAGCGAAAATATTCCCCGGGAATCTCGATACTTTCGTGTTGTATACCTGGACCGCATCTATAAAGTCCTTCCTGGCTACGGACACCCTGTTCTCCGAACCTTCGATCTCCACCTGCAGGTTTTCGAACAGATCGCCGGCTTTCAGCTCGGGGTAATTCTCGGCCAGAGCCAGGATCTGCCTGCCGGCTGCCGAAATCTTTTCATCGGCCGCGATCTTGCTGTTGATATCCGAGTAATTATCATACAGTACCGCCCTGGCTGCCGCTATTTCACTGATCACCTTTTCCTCATGCTGCATATAGCCTTTCACTGTTTCGACCTGGTTGTTGATCACATCGGCCCGCCTCTGCATCATGCTCTCGACTGTGCTCCATGTCTTCTGGACCTGCTGGTCTGCGGCAACAAGGCCGTTATATGTCGAAATCGAAGTTGCCGCCAGTATGATGATCACCAGCGCAGCTATGCCGATTTTGATCCATCTTCCATAGATATAGGAATTGTAACTCATGCTCATGGAACCACCCCTTTTTCATCTATAACATCATTTACTGAATTATATCCTGCTATGTCTGCCTATATGTTAAACGAATCCGGCGGTCAAGTTGTCTGATAACCGCGTAATTTGCCGACAACAGGCCGGCAGTTCTGAAACCTGTTTCAAAACACTTCCGTCTCAAAGCTCTTCCACGGGATGTTCACCACCGCTCCGTTGCTTATGATATCATCGACGTGGAGCAGCAGCGGGAAATCGGCAGTGGATGCCAGACCTTTTTCGATCCGCTTCTTCAGCGCGGATGCGGTGCGCTTTGCTATCACGACCGATTCCAGTGTTACTCCCTCCAGTGATTCCATCGCCTTTTCAAACGGCATTCCGCGGCCCAGCAGCGTACCCAGCCGCCGGGTGCGCCCGCCGTATATCGTTACATACAGGTCGCCGGCTCCTGGTATTATGTTGTCATCCGGGCAGCCAAAAATCTCCAGCAGCCTCCGCATCTCCCTGATGCTCTGTCCAAACAGCGCGGCCTGGGGATTGTAATGCAGTCCGCATCCCTCGCCGCATTCACGTTCCGCCATGCCGACAGCCAGCGTTACAGCCAGCGCATATGCATTCTTGAGCGCGACGGCGCACTCGATACCGTGCACATCCGTGGACAGGCTTATGTGGTAATAATCCGTCTCAAGCATGGATTTCAGCCGGCGCAGCACAGTCATATCCTTCCCGCAGAAGAAAACCGCGGAGTGGCGCCGGTCCGCCAGTTCATAGCTGGTACACGGGCCGCCGATGGCATTCAGCGACATCCTCCGGCCGGGAAGCTTGCTTTCATAGTATTCAGGGTAGCTGATAAGCCCGCCTTCCGGGGTATCCAGCATGCCCTTCGTCACAGAAAGCACAGGCAGGCTGTCAGGTATTGCCGGAAGCACCTCGCCGAGGAACCATTCGACGCCGAAACTGCTGACTCCGCATATCAGCAGATCCGCTCCCCTGACAGCGTCTTCGAATTCCTCGAACTGGAAATAACGGATACCGTCGGGGAGCTTCCGCTTCAATGTGACGTGCCACCCGTTCTTCCTGCAGTTATCAATTATCTCTCGGTCCAGCGGCGTTCCCACCAGCCTCACTTCGTGGCCGTTGTCACACGCCGGAAAACTCAGCGCCGAAGCCATCACCCCGGCGCCTGCGACAGTTATTATGCTCATATCTTATTCTCCCTGCCATTTTGTGTTTTTTATTCTTTGAATGTTCCTGACCTCTTCAGCCGTAAACCGTGTTTGCAGGTTTCTTACCCCACCCGCCGATAAATGGCCTGCACATGGAATAAAGCAACCTGCGCCCGTAGCGGACAAAAGGGCATACCTTTCTTAAAGATACGCCCCCTCGGATCCATCAAGGTTCAAAAGATCCAGCCAGGCCGTATGGATCTGCCGAAACCCGGTATAAAGCTTAATATAATGCGGGCAGTTTGTCCAGCGTCACCGCATAATCGCTGTGGTATGTTTTTCGGAGCTGTTCGCAAGTGTTCCATTCCTCACTCAGGCAAAAGCCCTTGCTCCATGTCATATACCAGCACCATGGGACCCTGGCGGCGGCAAGCGTCTCCATATCGGGCAGGCATCCGACCTCGGCAAGGGCGGCAGGCTTCCCCGCGCCCGTGACCCTGGCAAGCTCCTGGTATTCCTTACTGTAATCCGTGTGCACGTGCCCGGGCAGATAAACGTCCCGTGATATGACGTCCACCACGTCATCGCCCGGATAACCTTCAGGCACCGGGGAGTTCCACACCCATACCAGGTTGTCCAGCCCGTGCAGCTTCGTATACCTGTCGAACATCAGGCGGTACAGCGCAGCCGCCGTTTTATGCGATTTCGATCCCCACCAGAACCATCTTCCCTCAGATTCATGGAACGGTCTCCACAATATCGGTATCCGCCTGTCCCTGAAAGTTTTCAGCAATCCGGCCATATGGTCCATGTCCGACAGAAGTGCGGTATTCTCCGGCGTACCTGCCTCCAGGGCCTTTTCCGGGTCGAAACCGGTCCTTTCAGTATAAAAGCTCTTTCCGCACCCTCCGATCGGCGAGAACCAGTGCCACGTAAATGTTACCAGGCCTCTCCTTTTTTCAGCCCATTCCAACGCTTTCCCGAGAGTGCCTTCATTCTCCCGCACTTCCCTGAGGCATTCCTCGTCGGAATTTACATAATCGATATTGGGCGAATATGCCAGCAGTTCGAATCCGCACAATGCCGGCAGTTTGCCGGTAACCTCGAGTATCCTGTCCAGTTCGGGCTGTTCCCTCGTCTGGGTATGCTGGCCTGTTATGATACCTTTGCCGGAAATCCCATACAGGTACTCCAGAACCGCCGCCGCTTCCTTTGAAGCATTGGGGTTTGCAGGCCGTATTGCTGTGTTTTCCATTAGTGCACCTCTTGCTGTTTTTTCAGTAATTGGTCCTTTTCCTTTTACAGGTCCGGATCCACCGGAAAACCTGATATCCTGCAATCCTGTGCCGTCCATGGGCATGTGGCTCCAGCCCGGCATTGTCAGGTTTCCCAGTTCATCGACCTCTCTACCGCTTTCTTCCATGTCTCGTACAGGCTGTTTCTTTGCTCCGCATCCATTTTAGGCATGAACACATTGTCCACTGCAAGTATGTCCCGGATCTCCTCCACGGAACCCCAAAGCCCTATGCCCAAACCGGCAAGTAAAGCGGCGCCGAGGGCAGTGGTTTCGGTATTCTTCGGCCGAACCACAGGCACGCCCAGTATATCAGCCTGGAATTGCATCACAAAGCGGCTGTTGCTGACTCCACCGTCGACCTTGAGTTCCTTTATCCCGGTCCCTGCGTCGGATACCATGGCATCGAATACATCTTTGCTCTGGTACGCGATCGACTCCAAAGCAGCTCTTATTATATGCTCTTTTCTCGTCCCCCGTGTCAGGCCTGTTATCGTTCCTCTCGCATACATATCCCAGTACGGCGCGCCAAGGCCCGTAAATGCCGGTACAAAAAAGACTCCGCCGGTATCCGGCACCGATTCGGCCAACATATCTCCCTGCTGCGGGCTTTCGATCATTCCAAGCTGGTCCCTGAGCCATTTGATCGAAGTCCCGGCGTTGAACACGCTCCCTTCGAGCGCATAATACACGCCATCTCCCGTATCCCACGCTATGGTGGTAAGCAGCCTGTTCGAGGACTTGACGGCTTTCCTGCCGGTATTCATCAATATGAAGCTTCCAGTCCCGTATGTATTCTTGACATCCCCTTCATGGTAGCAGGCCTGGCCGAACAATGCGGCGCTTTGGTCCCCCGCCGTCCCGGAGATAGGGATCCTGACGCCAAGGATCTTTTCATCGGTCTCGCCGATGAAACCCGAAGACCTCACTACCTTCGGCAATATCGCCTCCGGTATTCCAAACAGGCCGAGCAGTTCTTCGTCCCATTGGAGGGTATGTATATTGTAAAGCATCGTCCTTGAAGCATTCGAATAATCAGTGGCATGGACCCTGCCGCCGGTAAGGTTCCAGATGAGCCATGCGTCTATCGTTCCCGCCAGAAGCTCCCCATTGTCAGCCTTTTCCCTGGCGCCTTCGATATTATCGAGCATCCATTTTATTTTTGAGCCGGAGAAATATGAATCGATGATAAGGCCGGTTTTATCCTGTATCATCCCTTCCAGGCCGTTGTCTTTGAGTTGCTGGCATATCGGAGATGTCCTTCGGCACTGCCATACGACGGCATTGCATACAGGCTTCCCCGTTGCCCTGTCCCAGAGGACGACAGTTTCCCTCTGGTTGGCTATGCCTATGCAGAAGATTTCTTCCGGGCGGATGCCGTTATCTTTGAGCGCATCCTTCAAAGCCCCTAACTGGCTTTCGAGTATTTCAGCCGGGTCGTGTTCCACCCAGCCCGGATGCGGAAAAATCTGCTTAAAAGGTCTGCTGCTTATGCCCCATACTTTCCCCTGCCTGTCAAAAACCACCGCTCTCGAACTGGTCGTTCCCTGGTCAAGCGAAACGATATATTTTTTCTCCATTGGTTCCTACCCTCCCGTATCTGTGCTGCCGGTGGCGGCCATGTCCGCACCGGCGCCCGGTATGTTCCTGGTCGACATATCATCCAACATTACGGGTGCAGAAACTCTGAACCCGTTTATCTGCTTCATTCAGTCCATTATCTATACTTTCGGGACCGACCTGTCGGTTTTGACAGGCAGCGGCATGTCATGGTTTTCCATCCTTACAGCCGCCGTGGACTCCTGCTATCTTGCAGAGAATTTATAGATCGTCGTATGCCTGTACTCTTCGCCCGCCTTGAGGAAAGGCGACGGGAAATGCCTGTGTTTCGTGCCGTTGGGGAAATACTGCGTCTCAAGGCAGAGAGCGCTCCTCTTGTCATACACGGCGCCGCCCTTGCCTGTGGTACGGGTTATGGAGTTGCCCGAATAAAACTGTATTCCGGGATTTGTAGTGTATACTTCCATGAGCCTTCCGCTTTTCGGGTCATACAGTTCAGCGGCCTTTTCAGGGTTTTTCCCGCTGACGTTGAGGACCCAGTTATGGTCATAGCCATTCCCGCAGGCTATCTGCTCGTAATCCGATTCGACGCCTTCCCTTACGGTTTTGGGCGTTCTGAGATCCATCGGCGTGTCCGCCACATCCCTGATCTCCCCTGTAGGGATGCATTCATTGTTTATTGCGGTAAAGCGGTCTGCATTGATCATTATCAGGTGGTCCAGGATGTCCCCGGATCCATGGCCGGACAGGTTGAAATATGCGTGGTTCGTGAGGTTTACCACGGTATCCTTGTCAGAAACCGCAAAATAATCGATCCTTATGCTGTTGTCCTCTGTAAGAGTGTAAGTTACCTTTACATCAAGGTTCCCGGGATAATTCTCTTCTCCGTCCGGGCTGAGATACGCAAGCTGCAGCGCCGGCTCATCTTCGCTGCCGACCGGCTCAGCCTGCCACACCACCTTGTCGAAACCGCGGTTCCCTCCGTGCAGATGGTTCCTGCCGTCGTTTTTAGCCAGGTGGTACGTGACGCCGTTCAGTTCGAATTCCGCATTTTCGATCCTGTTTCCGTGCCTGCCGATGATCGCCCCGAAATACTGGCCCAGTTTCAGATACTGCTCCAGGTTGTCATAGCCGAGGTTCACGTCGTCTACATGCCCGTTCCTGTCAGGCACATCGATGCTTACGATGATCCCTCCGTAGTTGATGATGCCGACGGACATGTTGTTCTTATTGCTCAGCCTGTACAGATATATCTCCGTACCGTCCGGCATTTTCCCAAAAAGGCTTTTTTCAATACCCATAAAAATACCTCCGTTCACAAATGTGTGCCGCACTGCGCAAGTATTCCGAAGAACACCCACAACAAGTATTTTACCATATATTATTGTCTATACCAAACTTTATCGTACTCCGTTCATGTGCAATTTAACAGGTTTTGTCCATTGCTATGAAATCTATCATATACCATAATGCTGTATTGAAGACATAATGTCTCCTGTTATTGGAGCCATTCAATAAAAACTGCAGAAAATTCGGACAAAATTGAAAATTTGAACACAGCGGCCGGCAAACTGACCAACGCCGATGCGGCACAAAAGCTGCTGATGCCATGCAGCACAGAAAAACTGCTGACATTAGTTTATGCCAGCAGAATATACGCAATTGTGAGCAACATCATCTGCAGACTGCACAGGACTCGGTAAACACGGGTTCTTACTGCTCACTTCTTAATGTTCTTTATCGCTTTTTCGGCAAAGCTGTTGTCGACCAGTTCCTCGTACGGAGCCTCCTTCTCAAGCTCGCCGGCGGTCTTCATTACTTCCTGCAGCAGGTCCAGCGACTCTTTCTTCATTATAGGGTCCGTACACCATGTGTCCTGTTCCTTGTAACGCTTCACAACGGTGACGAGCAGATCCATATCGGAATCGGGGAATGAATCCTTGAGGGCCTCAGCCACCTCTTCCGGCGTATGTGTATCGACCCATACCTGTCCCCTGTAAATAGCATTGGTAAATTTCTGTATTATCCCGGGATTCTTCTCTATATAGCTTTTCTTCGCATAATAGGCGGTATACGGGATCTCGCCGCTGTCCCTGCCTATGGAAGCAACTATGTATCCCCTGCCTTCCCTTTCCAGGGTCGAGGCCACCGGCTCAAACAGCGCGACATAGTCCCCCATACCCCCGGTGAATGCGCCGGCCATCAGCGCGAACTGGGTGCTGGTATCGAGTTCCACATCCACGCCGGGCATCACGCCATGCTTCTTGAGCACGTACTCCAGCGTCATTTCAGGCACGCCGCCTTTTCTGCCGGCAATGATCAGCTTGCCTTTCACATTGGTCCATTTGAAATCCGGCTCAGGTTTCCTTCCCACAAGGAACGATCCATCCCTCTTCGTCAGCTGCGCGAATACGACCGCATGATCCTCCTTCCCTTCGTTATACACATAGATCGCGGCCTCCGGGCCTGAAAACCCGATGTCTGCCTGGTTTGAAAGCACCGCTGTCATAACCTTGTCCGCGCCCTGCCCGTTGATCAGTTCGATGGAAAGGCCTTCTTCCTCGAAGAAACCAAGATTGAGAGCGACATACTGGGGTGCGTAGAAAATCGAGTGCGTGACTTCATTGAGCCTTATCCTGACAAGGTCTTTCTCACCGCATGCTGTAAAGCTCAGTATAAGACTTATCACAAGTATGGCGGCTAATAAAACTCGTATGATTTTCATTGATCTCCCTCCTTCCGTCCAGAATCTTCCTGCATCCTGTTTATATGCAAATCATCACAGGGACGTGTGTTTCCCGCTTCTGACCAGTGATTTCTCGATATACACGACGCCCTGGTACATAAGGGCGGCCGCTGCCGAAAGGATCAGCACGCTGGTCATGACAAGGTCCAGTTGGAAGACCTGCCCTCCGTACACGATCAGGTACCCGAGCCCGGCTTTCGAAACGAGGAACTCTCCTACGATGACACCGACCCACGAAAGCCCTACATTAACTTTAAGCGCATTGATTATGACCGGATACGACGACGGCAGCACCACTTTCGTCAGCACCTGCAGCCTGTTCGCACCGAAAGTCCTGACCAGCTTTATCTTCTCTCCGTCCACCGACACGAAGCCATTGAGCACTTCCAGTATCGTCACGACAAGAGATATGGTAAGCGCTATTGCTATGATGGAGGACGGCCCCGCACCGATCCATACGATAAAGATCGGACCCAGCGCGATTTTGGGAAGACTGTTGAGGACGACAAGATACGGTTCAAGCACCCTGGATAAAAGCTCGGACCACCAGAGTATCACGGCTATCAGCGTGCCCGCCGTCGTTCCGAGCATGAACCCGATCACTGTCTCAAGGCATGTTATCCCGGTATGGTAGAACAGTTTGCCCTCATGGTACAGTTTGGCGACGGTATCCGCGATCCGTGACGGCTGGCTCGTGATGAACGGATCGATCAGTTTCAGGCGCGCCAGCAGTTCCCACAGGGCAAAGAAGGCAACCAGCAGGAACAGGCGCAGTACAAGGATAAGTGTCTTCCTCATCCTGACCTTTTTCAGATATTCCATATGTTCTTTTGAAATGCCGTTGCTGTTCATACCGATCAACTCCCTGGTACGACATGGATGCCGGAAACCGGACCGCTAAACGCGGATGTCCAGGTCCTTCCATATGTTGTTGAAGTAATGCCTGAATTCAGGAGCCTCCCTGCGGCTCATGGGTGTTTTTCTGTCGCACGTCAGCCGGACATGGTAAATCTTTTTTATCGTGCCCGGTCTTTTAGTGAGCACCACCACGCGGTCCGCCATGCTGATGCTCTCTGCGATATCATGGGTGACAAGTATCGCAGTCTTGTTTTCCCGTTTTATGATAGAGTAGATATCTTCAGCCACTGCCAGCCTGGTCTGGTAATCAAGGGCGGAAAATGCCTCGTCGAGCAGCAGTATCTGCGGGTTTACGGCCAATGTCCTTATAAGCGCCGCCCTCTGCCGCATACCTCCGGAGAGCTGGTTCGGGTATTTATCCTTGAATTCGGAAAGGCCATAAGTCTCAAGAAGCTTCAGCACATACTCCTTTGTACGGCTGTTCAGCGTACGGGTGATCTCAAGTCCCAGTATGACGTTCTCATAAATGGTCCGCCATTCAAAGAGATAGTCCTTCTGGAGCATATAGCCCACCTGGTTGTCAGGTCCGGTCACAGGCCGGCCTCCAATGACGACTGATCCCTCCGTCGGCTTCAGAAGTCCGGCAAGAAGAGACAGGAGCGTCGATTTGCCGCACCCGCTCGGGCCGACTATGCTGATGAATTCGCCTTCTTCGACTTCCAGGTTTATGTCCCTTAGCGCCGCGATCTCACCATTCAGCGAGTGATATTTCATTCCGAGATTATGTACTTCCACTATCGCTCCCAAAGTACCATCCTCCGAATCGAGTGCTGCAGGCTGCCATGCCCGTATCTGCCGCATCGTATCCGGCTATCCGAAGGGCAGGAATTTTATGTACATTACAGTATATAAATCTTTTGCTGAAACAGTGAATGAAAATTGGCCCGCCATCAACGGGAAGGCTCATTCGACAGCCGGAGACGCATCATGCGACGCAGGCTCACAGACAGGAACGCCGGCCGGAAAAAAGCATAAAGGAGAAAGACAAGCCGGTAGAAGACAGCAGCAATAGTCGCAAATGACTGAAAAAGGCTGCCTTAACCGGCAGCCCTTCACTCATGGTATGGATCATCAACAATGCTGATCATAAGCCGAACTGCTTCCTGAAATACCGTATGAAGCAATTCCAGTCATATCTGCTCAGGAAATGGGTGCCGCTGCGCAGGTGGTACGCTACGTTCCCTCCATGCAGTACATCTCCCGGCTTCGGATAATCGGATCCGTTCACTGGGCCATTGGCTGCAGCCTGCGCATATTCGCTTCCGTAACCGACACCTTTCGCTCCCAGCATCTCATACACCCTGCCTGCAGCAATACAGCCCAGATATTCCGACTCGGGATCTGCCCACTCGTCCCGCGAAGCGCTGGCAACATACAGCGGTCTCGGAGCGATCAGCGAAAGCAGGTAATGCTGGTCGAAAGGCATATTATCTTCATTATCGGCATATTTGCGGTAATTATCACAGAACCAGTACCCGAAAGCCCCTGTTATATTGCTTACGCGCTCGCCTTTTTTACCGCGGGTTATCGCTGCGCCGGAACATCCCGAATCATTTGATACGCATCCTGCAAACCTTTCATCCTGCGCGGCACACCACAAAACCGTTTTTCCAAGCCTCGAATGTCCCACCGGGATTACTTTGCCCGTATCAATATCATTCCTGGACTGCAGATGATCCATCACCCTCGACGCAGCCCAGGCCCACATGGAAATCTTCCCCCAACTGTGGGGCTCGCGACGCCCGTTTCCGTACATCGAAGCAATGCCTGCCGAGAACCCGTCGTCAGTATCCGGCACAACATCGGCATAACAGAACGATGCCGCTGCAAAGCCTTCGTCCAGGATCTCTTCGACCGGGAAGAGCATATCCGGTATGTTCGGGCTGAATGAAATGAGCAGGAAAACAGGTGCACGGGCCACATTTTTAGGAACGGCCAGATTGAACGGGAATGAAAACTCACCGCCCGGCGTGTCAAAACTCAGCCTGATCGTGTAATGCGCGGCTTTCCCTCCAAAAGCTTCATCATAGCTTCCCAGGATATCAGCATGAACTTCCTGCGGAGGAGGCGGTGAAAATCCATATATCTCACGGCCAAGCAGCTCGAGGATCTCTTTGCGGCGTACCCGCCAAAGTTCCGGGCTGTCCGCATACCGTCCGTCATTCATGCGTAAAACATCGGGGATATTGCGGCTTTTCAGATCATCCAGGACCATTTGGTTCCCTCCATCCGGATATGTCATTCTGTTATAATTATAACGCATAAATGAAAGAAAAGGCACTCAAAAGCCTCGTTGAAACATTTAAATCCGGATTTTCACGGGATTATCCATTCCCTGGCCAATATTTCAGCGATTTGCAATATATTGCAGGTTTTTTTGATAGTGTGGTAAAATGTACTAAATGGCGAACAGTGATGATATCCAGGAGGCATCTATGTATTTCAGGACCCTGGACGATTTCAGGAATTATATAGAAGGTTCGGACTTCAAATCCTCAGAGCAGCTTATGATCATGGCCGGAGACAGGTCGTCCGGCCAGATACCTGAAATGATGGAATTGCTCAACAAGCGGAACATCAGCTTTTTTGGCGCCATCTTCCCGGAAATCATCATTGGCAGCAAGACCAGAAGGGAAGGGTTTGTAGTCGAAAAATTAAGGCCGATATATTCCTCCCTCGTTTTCCCCTTCATGATGAAGTTTTCACAGGACAGGAACAAACTGCAGGGCGCTACGGCCATCGTTTTTGTGGACGGCCTGTCCGGCAGGATGAAAGATCTGACCGACACCATCTGCGAAAAGTTGGGAAGTACCGTCACTTATGTCGGCGGCGGCGCCGGATTCAAGGATATGAAACACAGGCCGTGCATATTCAACAGCACGGGCATCTATAAGGATGCGCTCTATGTATGCATCGTCAAAAACAGCACCGCCCTCGCCGTTGAGCACGGATGGAAAATACTGAGAGGCCCGTTCTATGTCAACAGGTCATACGACAACGTGCTGTCCGGCCTGGACAACTGCAGCGCATTCGACATTTACCGGCATGTGATCGAAGAAGAGGAGAACCTTACACTTTTCAGGGAGGACTTCTTCATATATGCCAAGGACCATCCGTTCGGTATCCTGGATGAAGACGGCAAGGTCATCGTAAGGGATCCGGTGGCTGTCAATGACGACGACGAGATCATATGCGTAGCCGGGATCCCCGAAGGCTCGGACCTGTATATCCTGCACGGCGATGTAGACACACTGCTCGAATCCTCGCTGCAGATAACCAGGGTACAGGGGAGCATGAGCGCCCGGCCTAAACGGTATCTGCCGCTGGTGTTTGACTGCCTGTCAAGGGCAATGTTCCTGGGAAAGCTCATCTCCGAAGAGCTTGACAACATCCAGGCGAATCTCAGCTATGGCGTCGAAGGCGCCCTTTCCATCGGAGAGATCGCATGCAGGAAAAACGGAGAACTGGTCATTCACAACAAGTCCACCGTTCTTGCCCTGATGGAACTGTAACAGGATACAATTTGGAAAATGTGATAAAATAAGCTTTGATTCCCGAATACATGCGTAAAGGATGATCTGTATCAGAGCTTTCATCGGTATAGACTTTAGTGACGAATGCAGGAAATACATATTCGATCTGCAGCAAAGGCTCAAGAAATATGCCGTCAGGGGCAGATGGAAGCACATCGGCAACTTTCACCTTACCCTCAAGTTCCTTGACGAGATCAGCGCGGAACAGAAAAAGCAGATAGACATGTCCATGAAACAGCTTTGTAACGCTTTTGAGCCGTTCAGCCTTGAAATCTCAGAAACCGGGATATTCAAAGGCAATGATGCCATACGCGTCCTTTGGCTGGGTATCGGGGGCGACCTCGGGACGCTGCACCGACTGGCCGGCAGTATCGACAGTTCGGTGTCCGCACTTGGTTTCCCGCCTGAAAAAAGGCGCTACAAACCGCACATTACCATCGGCCAGGATATAGTATTCGAGTGTCCGTTCGAAAATATAGCGGACTCGATCGGCAGGATATCATACGGCCCGATTAAAGTGGAAAAAATATGCCTGTTCAAAAGTGAACAGGTGCAGAACAAGCGTGTCTATACGATAGTATCGGAATACGGCCTGAAAGGCAATTAGATATAAAAAAACCGGCTTTGTATCCAAAAGCCGGCACTTAATTTTGCTGATCCGCCTCATTATCAGCCCCCCTGGGATCTCACCCTTTGACATCCCTGCCTTCTGCTGCTGTCTGCGGCTCCATGTTCACATCCACTAAGCCGAAGTATTCCTCAAGAGTAAGGCCTTTTTCCATTATATCGATCGCCGCATCCCTGCCTACATATCTGAAATGCCAGGGCTCATAATCGTATCCTGTGATCGGTTCCTTCCCTTCCGGGTACCTCAGGATGAAGCCGTATTTTGCCGCATTTTCCGCCAGCCACCTGCCTTCGCGCGTTTTTGCGAAAGACTTGCTCAGGCTGTAATTCATCGATTTTGAGGATATGTCGATCGCCAGCCCTGTCTGGTGCTCGCTCCGGCCGGGCATAGCACTTACCCTCAATGCCGCGTTGAGTCCCATCTGGTTCACGTGTTTGTTGAATACTGTCTGCTGAAGTTCATATGATCTGAAGCCTGATACCGCACAAAGATCGACCCCCTCTTTTGCAGCAGCGGCAAAGAGTTCGGTCAGGGCGTCGGAAGCTTCTTTCCGCAGATATCTCGCCGCAGCCCTTCCATTATATTTCACATTCAGCCTGACCAGGTCGTCAGGCTTCCAGTCTGACTGAAGGACCCGCGTCTTATTGACGATCACGAGATAACTGCTGCAGTTATCTATATCAGCCACCGTCATATATGCCCTGATGTTTTTATCAGTGTTATTGCCGTTATTGCCTTTGCTGTTGCTGCCGCCCTTTACTTCGCCGGCAGCCTCGCTGTCCGCATTGCCGTTATCGGCTTGCGCGGCACCGCTGTTCCCTGCGCCGGCTCTTTTAATGTCATTTCCTCTGCTGGCGTTGTTTCCTGCATTCGAACTCACGGCACTGGTGCTTTTTTCTTCGGCTTTCTGCGCTCCGGTACCGTTCCCGCCGGTATTGCCTTTGGCATCGTCACCAGCATTGCCGGTATCACTGTTGCTGACATCGGCATCGCTATTTTTGCTGTCTCCGGCGTCTTTATCGCTGCTGTCCCTGCTGCCCTCACCGGCGTCTCCGGTACCATCTTCGCTGCTGTCCGTACCGGTTCCGGATCCGGTACTGTAGCCTATCCTTATGGAAACATTGCCAGCCGTGACATTGTCAAGCTTCAGCCCTTTATTTACTGCAGGGTCGATATATATGGTACCTTTCACATCAAGATCGCGAAGAGTAATGTTTTCTGCGTCTATGTAAATATCCCCTTCGATCGTGGCATCTGCTAATATTATATTGTCAGCAGCTATCAATATGTTCTTTCTGATAACAAACGGGCTGCCTTTATCCGCAGGCTCATATGTGCAGCCCGGCACATCGAGCACAAAATCGTCAAGGCACACATCCATCGTCTCATCGCCGCTGTTGACTACCTTCACGAGTATGATCTGCCGCTTTCGGGACGGAGTTTTTTTCGGGCCGGCCTGCCCGGTATCGGCCTTCTGTCCGGTACTGTCGGCAATAACCTGCACAACGGCGGCTTTCCCGGTGTCCGCCAGGCTTTTGCCCGTACTGCCGCTTGCTGCCAGCGCAAACATCGACGAACCGTTCAGATATACCATTATTGCCAGTGCAAATATAAAGCCGGCTTTGACCCTGCTCACAAAATACTCCCCCTGAAACAAGTCAGATGGCACAACCTTCCGGCACACACCGGAAAAAGGGTCCATGAAATCTATATACCAATGCCCATACTCCAGTATATATAACCAGTATATATAAATTTATAGAATATTCATAGTGCCTGGGCGAATTTTTCTGAAAATAACGAAAGTCTTACTGTCTGACCAGGCGCGTGGATTTGCGCCTGGTTTATCCAAGTCTCTTCCTGAACTCGGCTATCAAAGCTTTCAGCACTTCTACGACGTCGCCCGTTATACCGAATGTCGCGACCTTGAAGATCGGGGCGTCAGGATCCTTGTTTATGGCTATGATCGTATCAGAAGACGACATGCCGGCGAGATGCTGCACTGCGCCGGATATGCCGCATGCGAAGTATATCCTGGGGCCTACGGTTTTGCCGGTCTGTCCCACCTGGTGGCTGTAATCCACCCAGCCGGCGTCAACGACGGCGCGTGATGCTCCGACTGCGGCGCCGAGTACATCCGCCAGTTCTTCCACCAGTGCGAAATTCTTCGGATCGCCAAGTCCCCTGCCTCCCGATACGACGATGTCGGCTTCGGCAAGGCTCACTTTTTCGCACAATGTCGATACCGTTTCTATAACCTTGACCCTGACATCTCCAGGAATATTCACATCCGGCCTGATGATCCCGCCGATGCGTGAGGGATCGGGCTCCGCCGCTTTCATCACCTTCGGCCTCACAGTCGACATCTGTGGCCTGTGGTTCGGGCATATTATGGTCGCCATCAGGTTCCCGCCGAAAGCAGGACGCGTCTGCAGCAGCAGCCGCTTTTCAGTGTCGATCTCCAGTTTCGTGCAATCGGCGGTAAGTCCCGTGTTCAGCCTCGATGCGACCCTCGGCCCGAGCGAGCGGCCGTAGGTCGTCGCTCCCATGAGCACTATTTCCGGTTTGTACCTGTTGACCAACTGTGTGAATATATCGGCATAGGATTCATCATTGAACTTCTTCAGGGACGGGTGGTCGACCACATATACATTGTCGGCGCCGTAGGATATGAGCTTGCGGGCTGCCGCCTCCATCCCGTCGCCCAGCAGTACCGCCGAAAGCTTTTCTCCAAGCCGGTCCGCCAGTTTTCTTCCCTCGCCGAGCAGTTCCAGCACTACTCCGGCGATCTCTCCGTCCTTCTGTTCAGCAAATACCCATACGCCTTTATATGCGGACAGGTCCACGCCTGTCCCGGCTTCATCCTTTATGAGCCCGATAGCTTCGAACCTGCATGATGAGGCGCAGGCGCCGCACAATGTGCAGTTGTCCTGTATCACAGCTTTTTTATCGATTATCCGGATGGCGCCGAAAGGACAAGCTTTCAGGCATAACCCGCATCCGCAGCACTTTTCCGTTATGATCCCAATACTGGCCATCAAATAACCCCCAAGCATGTTATCAATATTGAACGATCTGCATCAGCACCTTCCTGCCGGGAACTGCATCGACAGGAGTTTGTCCACCAGTTTCCTCACCTGTTCCTCGGCATTCCCCTCTATCATTTCGCTTTTGACTTCATGGACCGGCACGAATGTTTGAACTACCTGTGTCGGGGAACCTTTCAGCCCGCAAAGGTTTTTGTCGGCGCCGATGTCATCCGCCGTCCAGACATTCACTGCAGCCTTTTTGGCTCTCATCATGTTCTTCAGCGACGGCAGCCTCGGTTCATTTATTTCCTTTACCACAGTAATGACCGCCGGAAGAGGCATTTCTATGACTTCGTAGCCATCGTCGGTCATCCTCTGGCATCTGATGGACTTTTCGTTTATCTCTTCTATTTTCCTTACATAAGTGGTATGGGGCCAGCCAAGCTTTTCAGCAAGGCTCGGTCCCACCTGCGCGGTGTCTCCGTCGGTTGCCTGCTTGCCGCAGATCACCAGGTCCACGCCCCCGATTTTCCTTATGCCCATCGACAGCGCATAGGAAGTCGCAAGCGTATCGGCGCCGGCAAATGCCCTGTCGCTCAGCAGCACTGCATCGTCCACTCCAAGGCCGATAGCGGTTTTGAGCAGTTCCGCGACCGACGGTATGCCCATGCTCAGCACGGTGACCTTCCCACCCAGTCGTTCTCTTATCCTCAGGCCTTCCTCAACCGCATGCATGTCAAACGGGTTGATTATCGACTCGACACCTTCGCGGATGATGGTATTGGTCTCCTTGTTCATTTTTACTTCAGTTGTGCCCGGGACCTGTTTTACACATACGACTATATTCATTCGATCATACACTCCTGACGCTTGATTTGTCATGATGTCCGACATATCCGGATCGTTCCTGCCTCGATGCCCTGCTGACGGTCAGGCATCGGTAAGCTATTTTTTCGACAATCCTTTGATCAGTTCCAGCGCTATGACATTTCTCTGGATCTGGTTCGTCCCTTCGTATATCTGGGTGATCTTGGCGTCACGCATCCTCTTCTCCACCGGGTATTCTTTCATATACCCGTAACCGCCGAGGATCTGCACGGCATCTGTCGTCACCTTCATTGCCATATCTGATGCGAATACCTTGCACATGGCGGATTCCTTCGAGAAATCCTTCGCACCGCTGTCGATGTAGCGGCATGTCTGGTAGACGAGCGCCCTTGCCGCCTCAAGCTGTATGGCCATATCGGCAAGCATGTGCTGGACAGCCTGGAACGACGATATGGGCTGGCCGAACTGCACTCTCTGCTTCGAATACTTAAGCGCTTCATCGAACGCTCCCTGTGCGATGCCGAGAGCCTGTGCAGCCACACCTGGCCTGGTCCTGTCGAGGGTCTTCATCGCTACGATAAAGCCCATTCCCTCCCTGGCAAGCAGGTTTTCCTTAGGTATCCTGCAGTTTTCGAATATGAGCTCGCTGGTGCATGAAGCCCTTATGCCCATCTTGTTTTCCTTTTTTCCGAAGGAGAACCCCGGGGTGCCTTTCTCGACGATGAATGCCGAGAATCCCCTGGCGCCCTTGTTCCTGTCGGTACATGCTATGATGGTGAACACGTCGGCTTCTTCCCCGTTCGTGATCCATTGCTTCGTTCCGTTGAGAACATATTCATCCCCGTCACGCACGGCAGTTGTCCTGATGCCGGCAGCGTCACTTCCGGCGTCGGCCTCGGTCAGTCCGAATGCCGCAAGCTTCCTTCCTGCCGCTATGTCGGGAAGGTATTTTTGCTTCTGTTCATCGTTTCCAAAAAGGATTATAGGATATGTACCAAGCCCGGTCCCCGCAAATGCCAGCGCAATACCGCCGCAGGCCCTGCTCAGTTCCTCCACCACCAGCGCCATTTCGAAAACGCCGCCGCCGAGCCCGCCGTATTCTTCCGGTATGTAAACGCCGCACAGATCGGAATCTGCAAGCACCTTGACTATATCACGCGGAAACCTTCCTTCCTCGTCATACTGGATGGCGACCGGAGCGATCTTCTCATCGGCTATCCTGGCAGCCAGTTCCTTTATCATCTGTTGTTCCTCGGTCAGGAAATAATCCATAAGGCAAAACACACTCCTTTTCGCGCAGGGCTGATGCAGTCAGCCTTAAGTCCGTCCGCAGGCCAGCCCGGCGCCGGCATTATTTTAGTATTTGATAATATCATCTGGTAATAATATCAGATATTTAGAGTATAATACAAATTACCATCCTGTGCAAGAGCAGCCGGTATTGAAAATTCCATACCTTTTACTTGGGCAGAACAACAGGGCCAGGCAAAAGGATGAACCCTCGAACCTGGCTCCGGTACATTTCAATAGTAGATCTGTCGTGCAGTACTCCTGTTTATTCCGGTATTTTCCCGCCGCATTTTGAACAGAATCTGGCGCCTCTCTTCAGTTGTGAACCGCATTGCGGGCAATATATGATATCGGCGCCGCCTGCGGAAGCCGTCGTTGCTGCCGCTGTTGGTGCTGCCGCTCCTTCCTGGGCTGTGTTTGCAGTATTCGGGGCCGCAGCGCCCGAATGTACCGGCGCTGCTCCAGGAGCCGCCGTAAATGATACGGATGGCGCGCCCTTTTTCTTTTTACCTGCCAACACGACCACTACAACTGCGATAGCTGCGATCACCAGCACATAGACCAGCCATCCGGCCCCGCCGCCTCTGCTGTACAGGACTACGCCGTAGCCTCCGCCGACAGTGACGGTTTTGCTGTCGATCATCGTCACATTTGATGTCATATACTTCACTTCACCCGGAAGTATTAGTGTGAACTTTGACAAATCACCGCCGCCGGTGTCCATGCCGTCCACCTTTACCACGTTGAGTCCTCCGGCGCCCCTGATTTTGTCCGCGCTTACCGGTTCGCCCGATTTGGCATCATACAGCCTCTCCACATAATCAGGGTATTCCTTTACGAAATCCGGATACTTTCCGAACCAGGCATCGCCGGCTAAGTAGGAAACGTTGCTGACACTGATATTTGCGATGATCCTGCCGTCTTTCTCCTTTATGTCTTTCAGCTTCGCAACCTTTTTGCCTGCACCGCTGTTCATATCTTCAATACTGCTCTCAAGCTGTTCCCTGACATCAGAAAGGCTGACCATGCCCTCCGTCCTGATCTCGTATTTCAGATCACATGAGCCGTCATTGTTGACCTTCATCTCGATGTCTATGCATCCGGCCAGGAGCAGTGCAAACGCTGACAAGAGACAGATGCATGCAATAGTTTTGAAAAACCTTTTCATAACAGACCCCTTCCATCATGACATATCGTTTCCGCATATGCGCCGCCAATGAGACGGGTGACATATACCGCCTCATTATATAGAAAGCTATTCGACGCCTGTTTCCAATTTCCTTTTATCGATTACAAATATTACTCTTTATCCGGAAGTATCTTCTCATCGGCAGGTCACGGGCTTATACCGGGTCTGCGCTGCGCGATCCGCTTCCTCAGGCCGGTCCGGGTTTATGTATTTATGCCGGGATCGTCCTGATCATATCTCTGTACCAATTTCTGTTTGAAAAGTTGGGATCCAGGTATAGAATAAAAGTAGTGCATTTTCATTAACAGTATTTACAATGGAGGAATATTAAATGGCGAGGAAAGTAAAAAAGGTAAAATGCCTCATATGCGGCGCGGTATTCGATGCATCCCTCGACGTATGCCCTGTTTGCGGCGTTGGGTCGGATATGTTCGTACCGTATGAAGAGGAGGATGAGGATGAGGAAGAGAAATCTTCGTTCAGGAAAGATACGGACGAGGTTTTCGTGATCCTGGGCAACGGCGCTGCAGGCATCAGCGCAGCAGAAGAAATAAGGAGGAGGAATTCCACATGTTCCATAATAATGGTGTCCGACGAACCTGTGGCAGGCTACAACCGTCCAATGCTGACCAAAAAACTGTGCACGCTGAAAAATGCCGATGAGATCGCTGTCCACGACGCAAACTGGTATAAAGAAAACAACGTAGTAAACAGGCTCGGCATACGCGCAGAGAAAATAGACACTGCTGCCAGGACGGTGGCGCTCAGCGACGGCAGCCTCTTAAATTATGATAAATGCATATACGCTCTCGGCGCCGAATGTTTCATACCGCCGATACAGAACAGCGACAAGCCGGAAGTTGTGGCAATACGCCGGATATCCGACGTGATGAAAATAAGGGAGCTCCTGCCGAGGGTCAAAAATACAGTCGTCATAGGGGGAGGCGTGCTTGGTCTCGAGGCTGCATGGGAAATGAGCAGATCAAGCCATGTTACGGTCCTCGAAGTGGCTGAAAAACTCATGCCGCGCCAGCTTGACGATGCCGCGGGAGACTTCCTTGCCGGAATAATAAGAAGCAAAGGCATAGATTTCAGGCTGAAGGCAAACATCAGGGCAATAACAGGCGACAGTTCTGTGACAGGCGTCGAACTTGAAGACGGCTCGCATTACCCGGCCGACCTGGTAATAATATCATGCGGAGTGCGTCCGAATGTCACCTTGGCCAAAGAGGCCGGCATTGCAGTTGAACGCGGCATTACAGTCAATGAAAGGATGGAAACCAGCGTACCGGGGATCTATGCCTGCGGAGACTGTGCTTATTACAACGGGATCAACTACGCCCTCTGGTCCCAGGCAGTGGAGATGGGAAAGATCGCAGGCGCCAATGCTGCCGGTGAGCAGCTTGAATACAGGCCCGATCCGCCTGCCCTTACCTTCGAGGGCATGGATACCACCCTGTTTGCCGCAGGCGATAACGGAAGGAACCCGGATGCCAGGTATAAGACAAAAGAAGTCAGGGATATGGCGAAAAACACTTTTGAGAAATACTTCTTCATTGACGGCAGGCTGGCAGGCGTCATCCTTATTGGCGATACATCACGGCTCGCCGAGATGACGGCTGCGCTCAGGGAAAATCGCAGTTATGAGGAAGTTAAGTAAAGCTATAAGTGATACGAAGCTATGAAACAGTATCATGAAACGGAGTAAAAATGGCCGGGTCCGAATGTAATGATTCGGACCCGGTTTTGATTGGATCCCTGTCCGGCCATGGCCCGGGCGAGGTCCGTTTGTCCGTGATACGCTCAGGCCCTGTCAAGTTCTTTCATCAGCAGTTCGTTGACCATTGCGGGGTTCGCCCTGCCCTTCGATTCCTTCATTACCTGGCCTACAAGATATCCCACGGCTTTCGCTTTTCCTCCCCGGTAATCCGCCACTGATTTCGGATTCTCTTCGATCACCTTCCTGACCAGTCCCAGGAGGGCATCCTCGGAACTGATCTGGGTCAGGCCTCTTTTCTCGACTATTTCTTCAGGCGTCCCGCCGCCGGCGAACATTTCCCTGAAAACTTCTTTGCCCGCCGTATTGCTGATTTTCCCTTCTTCCACCATGGATATCAGCCTGCGGAGCCGGGCCGGTTCTACGGGTATTTCCCGGGACGATATGCCGCTTTCATTGAGCATCCTGAGCACATCGCCAAGCACCCAGTTCGCAGCCGTTTTCGGCGCAGCGCCTTCTTTGACCGTATTTTCGAAATACTCCGACAAAAATCTGTCGCCTGTGAGGATATCGGCGTCATCGCCGCTCAGCCCGTATTCCCGAGTGAACCTTCTGTATTTTTCCATCGGCAGTTCGGGAAGCGAGCTTTTTATCGCCGAAACAGCGGCTTCATCGATGATGACCGGCAAAAGGTCAGGTTCGGGGAAGTACCTGTAATCATGCGCCTCTTCCTTGGACCTCATCGATACGGTCCTTCCCTTGCCGCTGTCCCATCTCCTCGTTTCCTGCACTATCTTGTGGCCCTCGCCGAACCGGTACAGTTCGATCTGCCTCTTCTCTTCCTTCTCAAGCGCTTTTTGCAGTTCCCTGAAGGAGTTGATGTTCTTCAGTTCGACCTTTGTACCGAATTCCTTTTGACCTGCGGGCCTCACGGAGATGTTCGCGTCGCACCTCAGCGAACCCTGTTCCATGCGGCAGTCGGATATATCACCATATTCGAGTATCGACTTGAGCATCCGCATAAAAGTCACAGCCTCAAGCGGAGAACGCATGTCGGGTTCGGTAACTATCTCTATCAGCGGGATCCCTGCCCTGTTGTAATCGACCAGTGAATACGGCTCATCCTCCAGGTGTATGAGCTTCCCCGCATCTTCCTCAAGGTGGACCCTGTTTATCCGCACCTTCACCCGCCTGCCGCCGCATTCGAACTCGACCGACCCGTCAGCGCATACGGGCATGTCGTACTGGGATATCTGGTATGCCTTTGGGAGATCTGGATAGAAGTAGTTCTTCCTGTCGAACTTGTTCAAATAGTTTATCCTGCAGTTCAGTGCAGTTCCGGCCCTGACCGCCAGGCGCACCGCTTCCTCATTGAGCACCGGGAGCGTTCCCGGAAGGCCGAGGCACACCGGGCACGCGTTCTCATTCGGCTCTGACGCGAATTTCGTTGAGCATCCGCAAAATATCTTGGATTTCGTTTTCAGTTCCGCGTGTATTTCAAGTCCAATAACCGTTTCGTAATTCATTCGGACAACCTCCCTGATTCATACAGCATTACTGCCTGTTCCATATAACAGGCTCTGTCCGCCGCTTCCGTCACAGATCAAGTTTCAGTTCCTGTTCCAGCGCATATGCTGCCTGCAGCACCACCGGCTCACCGTAATGCGGCCCGATAAGCTGAAGCCCGATGGGAAGCCCGTCACGGCTTATACCGCATGGGATCGATATTGCCGGAAGCCCTGCAAGGTTCACAATGATAGTATATACGTCGGCAAGATACATCTGGAGCGGGTCGCCGCTCCTTTCCCCGATTTTGAACGGGAGGACCGGCGAGGTAGGCCCGAGGATCAGGTCATATTTTTCAAAAACCCCGGCCAACTGGCTCCTCAAGAGCTTCCTGTACTTCTGCGCCCTTTTGTAATATGCGTCATAATAACCGGACGACAGAGCATATGTGCCAAGCATTATCCTTCTCTTGACCTCCGTGCCGAAGGCTTCGCTTCTCGATTTTTCCATCAGTTCGTCTATATCGGCATATTCCTTCGGCCTGTAGCCATAACGTATGCCGTCATACCTTGCGAGGTTCGAACTTGCCTCAGCGGAAGAGATTATATAATACGGCGCAAGTCCGTCCCCGGCTGCGGGCAGGGAAATTTCATCCACCGACGCCCCGAGGCTTTCCAGACGCCTGATGCTGTCGTTAACTGACGACGCGATCTCGCTGTCCAGCCCGTCCGCAAAATACTCCTTCAGGACCGCGATCCTCAGCCCTTTTATATCCCTTCCGAGGCTGCCCGTATAATCCTGGTGATATTCGCCCCTGTACGACGTACTGTCCCTGTCGTCCCTGCCCTGGATGACTTCCAGCATCAGGGCGCAGTCTTCCACCGTTTTCGACATGGGTCCTATCTGGTCGAGCGAAGAGCCGAATGCGATAAGCCCGTACCGTGACACAAGCCCGTAAGTAGGTTTCAGACCGACGATCCCGCAGAAGGCGGCAGGCTGCCTTATCGATCCGCCGGTATCGGAACCAAGCGCGGCCGGTACCATCCCTGCGGCCACGGCCGCGGCCGAACCGCCCGAGGAGCCTCCTGGAACTCTCGTGGTATCCCTTGGGTTCCTCGTGATTTTGAATGCGGAATTCTCAGTGGATGAACCCATCGCGAATTCATCCATGTTTGTTTTTCCGATTATTATCGCGTCTTCGCTGACCAGCTTCTCAATGACCGTTGCATTATATGGCGGGATGAAATTCTCAAGCATCCTGGACGCACAGGTGGTCCTGATGCCGTCGGTGCATATGTTGTCCTTGACCGCGACAGGCACTCCGGCAAGCCTTCCGGGTTTCTTTCCGCCCCTTATCTTTCCGTCCACTGCTTTTGCCTGTGCCGCAGCGCCTTCTTCGCAAATGGTCAGGAAGGCTCCTATCTCGCCGTCCATTGACTTTATTCTTTCAATATACATCCCGGTGATTTCAGATACCGAATATTTCCCTTCGGCTACTCCGGCACTGATCTCACGTATGCCAGTAAAACTGCAGTCCATACCATTGATTTTCGTAAAACCGCCGCTCATCCGAACACCTCCTGTCATTCCAGTATCCTGGGAACCTGTATGAACGTCCCGCGCATGGACCCCGCATTTCTGAACAGTTTATCCCTGTCCCCGAAAATCGTGTTCTCATCGGCTCTGAACACCGGTTCCCGCCTGTCGGCGAACTCATCCGGATCCACGTTCTCAAGATCCATCCTGTCGATGGACTGGAAGTGGCTGAGGATGCTTTCGAATTCGCCTGTCAGTTTTTCGATCTCCTCATCGCTGAAACGAAGCTTTGCAAGCTTTGCGATATAGACAACGTCATCTTTGGATATCTTCATAGGCCACACTCCTCCGCGTTATAAATCCATACACCTGTTCTTAACCATTGGTTGCTGTTTATCAGGCATAAGTACCATTGCCGGATATTCTCCATTCTCTACGGTTCCAGTCTTTTTATGTCCCTTGGGAACAATGTCGCTTCGCGTATGTTGTCAAGATCCAGTATCTTCATTGTAATCCTCTCAAGGCCGATGGCAAATCCGCCATGCGGCGGCATGCCGTACCTGAAACTATCCAGGTAGAAGGAGAAGCACTCAGGATCAAGGCCAAACTTTATGATGTTCCGCCTGAGCATTTCATAGTCATGGATCCTCTGGCTGCCCGTGGTTATTTCAAGTCCTTTATATATCAGATCGAAGCTCTGCGTCAACTCGGGGTCCTCAGGATCGGGCATCGTATACATTGGTCTCTTGGACGCAGGGTACTTCGTCAGGAAAACGAAGTCCGTCCCATGTTCATTTTTCATATATTCAGAAAACAGCTTCTCGCCTTCTGCGTCAAGACCGCTGGCGGGCGACCGCCTGCCGTACTTCTCGAACACTATGCGCTGGGCTTCCGCCAGTGGGATCCTGGGTATCTCCACGCTGTCGGGCAAAGATACGCCGAACATCTCAAGTTCATCGGCACAGGCCGATCTGAGGTGCCTGAACAGACGGTTGATATAGCCTTCCTCCAGGTCCATGAGGTCTTCATAGCTATCAATGAAGCCCATTTCCACATCCATGCTCACATATTCGCTCAGATGCCTCCACGTGTTGTGCAGTTCGGCCCTGTACGCATGCCCCACTTCAAACACCCTTTCAAAGCCCGCGCCTACCATCATCTGCTTGTAAAACTGCGGGCTCTGGGCAAGAAACGCCCTCTTTCCGAAGAAATCCACCGTAAACATCTCCGATCCGCCCTCTGTCGCGCTGCTTATTATCTTGGGAGTGTGGATCTGGGTAAACCCGTTCTCTTTAAGATAGTTCCTGAAAACTTCTTCGATCTCCTGCTGAACCTTGAATATCGCACGGCTCTTGACAGGCCTCAGGCTGATGGTCCTGTGGTCCAGCTGGGTCTCAAGCGAAGCCTTTATCTTCTTCCTGTTGATCTCGAACGGCAGCATGTCATAGTAGACTGTTCCGAGTAATCTGATGGAATCTGCAAGTATCTCGACTCCGTAAGGGGCCTTTTCGTTCAAAACCCTGTTTCCGGCCGCCTCTATGCTCATTTCGAGCCTCAGATCCCTGACCATGTCGTCGTCAGCCACGATCTGGATTATGCCGGTCCTGTCCCTCAACTGTACAAATGCTATTTTCCCGATACGGTTTATATTGTGCACCCAACCCCTTACCAATACTTTTTGTGCATCGTTCGCAAGCACATCGGCCACACACGATCTTTTCACAACCATCGCCTCCTTTTTCGATTTTTGCCCGGCCCAATGTCCGGGTCTTATACTCAGTCTTGTACATCAGCCTTATGTCTCAGGCTCGCGCCGACTTTTGCCCAGTCCTGCACAGAGCCTGCGAACTCCGAATCAATCAAAAAACCCGCCCCCGTACGATAAATCGTACAGGGACGGGCTGAATACTCCGCGGTGCCACCCTGATTAACCTGAAAAAAACAGGCTCACCTCATTTCGGTACGGCCTTTCGGTTACCCCATCGTAAACGATACAGGCCCTGGCGATACCTATTCCCTTTATCGGGGGAAAGCCGCCCGCGCCTACTTTCATACAGATTTCGGACGGGTGCTCGGAAGTGTTCTTCGATGCACGCCTCATGCGGAGCTCCCACCTTCCTCCGCTCGCTGCGGATCAGCATTGCATTTACTCTCTTCGTCATCGCATTTTCGCATATGTCGATTTGGTTTTTATTATTATACCCACAATCCATAGCAATTTCAATACATTTTTAGTTTTTTCAGTCAATGTGAACCAAATGTCATCCAAATCCCTTCAATTGACTTTATTCGAGAATGATCTGCCCCGAAATCATGGACGCCGGAATCGGCTTTTACGGCCGGAAACGCAAGAGCCTGGCATATGCCTGTTCGTCACAAAGGTATTTGTCGTGTACGAAAAATAGTGCAAAAATTCCAAAGCTATTGAAAGAAATAAAACGGAAGGCAAAGTTAAAATCAGGCTGGAGGTGAACAGCCATGTGTGCAAAAAGATATGAGTGCCTGGCTTATGACAGTCCTGATGACTTCATATTCGGGATATCAAAAAAACCGGTCGTGTGCAAAAACGGGATGGTCATAGGAGGAGGGACCGTTTATCCCGAAATCAACTTCACGCTGCCTCCCATGCCCATAACGGACGAAACTATGCCGGAAGTGATCGGCCAATACAAACAGATCATCGAGGATGTGTGCAAACGCGCGATCGAACTGCACGTTCCGGGTTTTGTCGCCGAGATAGAACTGCTGCCTCCGGCCACCTACAATCCTGGATGGGGCGCGGAGATAACAAAGGCGGTAAGGGATGTGATGCATGAGTACAAAGCAAAGCACGGACTAAAAAGCGCCCTGCGCATCACGCCTGTCGATATCAGGGAGGACAGCCGGTCCCCCCACATGTGGAAGGGCAGCCACTGGGAAACAGTAATGAAAACATTCGCAGACTGTGCAAAGGCAGGGGCCGATATGCTTGCGATCGAATCCATAGGCGGCAAGGATGTGCATGACGAGGCCAACATATACTGCGAGATCGACAAGTCCCTGTTTGCTCTCGGGATACTCGGCGCAAGAGACATGTCGAAGCTCTGGAGCGGGATATGCAGGATCGCCGCAGATACGGACACGATAGCGGCGGGAGACACGGCATGCGGATTTGCGAACACTGCAATGGTGCTTGCTGACAGGGGCATGATACCTAAAGTGTTCTCCGCCGTGGTCAGGGTCATATCCGCGGTGCGGAGCCTGGTGGCAGTCGAGGAAGGCGCCGTCGGTCCCCATAAGGATTGCGGCTATGAAGGCGTGTATGTAAAGGCCATCACAGGCATCCCTGTTTCACTTGAGGGCAAATCCAGCGCCTGCGCGCACCTGAGCCCCGTCGGCAATATAGCGGCCTGTGCGGCAGACCTGTGGAGCAATGAATCAGTACAGAACATAAAACTCCTCGCAGGCATGGCGCCGACCGTATCGATGGAACAGCTTGCATATGACTGCCGGCTGATGAACACAGCGTCGCAGTCGGGCAGACAGAACGCCCTGCTGCTTCGCGACTGGCTCTGTGAATCGGACAGCAGGTACGATCCCCAGGCATATGTCCTCCGCCCGGATGTAGTGTTCGCCATTTCAAAAGAGATCATAAAGGAGGATACGCCGTTCAGGCGCTCCAAAGCAGCAGCCCTGGCCGCGGTGAATGAGCTTCGCCGGGCAGTCGGAGCAGGCAGAGTCGTCATCGACAGCAGGGAATCGACATGGCTGGACACGATGGAAGCCCAGCTTGACAGCGTGCCTGATGACGAGGAACAGTTCATTTACGAGATGCTCGGAAGATGCGAATCGGATAAATTCGATCCGAAAAAATACGATTTATAAAAAAGCGATTTACACAGGCCTGCTGAAAGTACAGAGGATTACATAAAGTGCCATGACGCCGGCCGGGCATACCGGCATTACAGCCGTGTTTTGCCTGGCCGGCGGTGTAAATCCTGTTTACCTCACCACGTCATAACCCTGGTCCTCTATAGCTGCGGCAATGGAATCTATGTTTACCTTTGCAGGGTCATACTCCACGCATACCTTCCTGCCGGCCAGGTCCACGCTGACGCTGTCCACTCCGTCCAGTGCCGATACAGCCTTCTTCACGCTGTTTTCACAATGGCTGCAGGACATACCGTTGACTGTAAGACATACGCTCTCTTTTGACATAACCGATCCCTCCTTATCGGACATTTGTTAACCTGCATAAAATTCCGTTCTGCCCGGCATTACCGGACATGATCCTGTTTTCCCCTGCCTGGATCGAACCTTTTCAGGCTCAGCGAGTTTGAGACCACCGATACCGAGCTGAACGCCATCGCGCCGCCCGCGATCATCGGGTTGAGCAGGCCGAACGCTGCAAATGGTATCCCGATGGTATTATAGAAGAATGCCCAAAACAGGTTCTGCCTGATCTTGCGCATCGTCCTCCTCGACAGGCGGATCGCAGCGGGTATCAGCATGAGGTCGCCGCGCAGCAGGGTGATGTCTGCCGCTTCAATCGCGACGTCGGTGCCTGTCCCCATCGCGATCCCTATATCGGCTGTAGCCAGGGCAGGAGCGTCATTTATGCCGTCGCCGACCATGGCTACCTTTTTCCCCTGTTTCTTAAGCTTCCCGACTTCCTCGGCCTTATGTTCAGGCAGGACTTCCGCCAGCACATTGGCAATGCCGGCCTGCCTGGCTATGGCTGCGGCAGTCCGCTTATTGTCGCCGGTTATCATATATACTTCGATGCCCATTTCTTTAAGCGCGTCGATAGCTTCCTTCGAATTTTCCTTCAGAGTGTCCGCCACTGCAATAACTGCTTCCAGCCTGCCGTCCGACGACATCAGCATCGCCGTCTTTCCCTCGTCTTCCAGCCCGGCGATCACTGCCTCCGCCGGTTCCGTACCAACGCCGATCCCATGCATAAGTTTACGGGTACCGATGTATATCTCCCTGCCCTCGACGACAGCCCTTACGCCCTTTCCCGGGATGGCACCGAACTGTTCTGCATCCGGGATGCCGCCCGGTCCATTTTTACCCAGTTCATATATGGCTGCGCCAAGAGGGTGCTCAGAATTTTTCTCGGCTGCGGCGGCAATACGGAGCACTTCATCGCGGCTCATTCCGCCAAGTGAGATCACATCGGTCACCTCGGGCTGCCCCTTTGTGATCGTCCCTGTTTTATCAAGCACTATGGCATCCAGCCTGTACGCCATTTCCAGGTGTTCTCCGCCTTTGATAAGTATGCCGTGTTCGGCTCCCTTGCCGGTGCCCACCATTATCGCCGTCGGTGTCGCAAGCCCAAGCGCGCACGGGCAGGCGATGACCAGCACCGATACTGCGCTTATGATACCATCGGCAAGATCGCCGGATACCAGGTACCATGCCAGGAATGTCACCAGCGCGATCCCGAGCACTGCCGGGACAAAAATCCCCGAAACCTTGTCGGCGATCTTCTGTATAGGCGCCTTGGAGCCCTGGGCGTCCTCCACCATCCTGATTATCTGCGAAAGCACCGTATCCTTGCCGACCCTGGTCGCTTCGAACCTGAATGTGCCGAACTTGTTGATCGTAGCGCCGACAACATGATCGCCGGCCTTTTTCTCAACAGGGATGCTCTCGCCGGTAAGCATGGACTCGTCTACCGCCGAGTTGCCCTCCAGGATCCTTCCGTCAACGGGGATCTTCTCTCCCGGCCTTACGATTATGACATCCCCCGGCACGACTTCCTCTATCGGTATATCTTCTTCCTTCCCGTCCCTGATGACCCTTGCGGTTTTCGCCTGGAGGCCCATCAGCTTTCTGATCGCCTCGGAAGTCCTTCCCTTTGCCACCGCCTCGAGATATTTCCCGAGGAGTATCAGCGTGATGATCACTGCGCTCGTTTCAAAATACAGTTCCTTCATATCATGTCCATGCCCAGCAAAGAAAGCGTTGTAAATGCTGAAGAAGTACGAGGCGGTAGTGCCCATTGCTATCAGCACATCCATATTGGCACTCTTCGACCTGAGCGCATGGTATGCATTCCTGTAGAATCTGAAACCTATGACAAATTGGACCGGTGTTGCGGCAATAAGCTGGAAATACTCGTTATGCAGGAACGGAACATCGACGCCGGCTATCATCAGCAGCATCGAAAACAGCAGCGGAGCGGTAAGCACAGCAGAAATTATCAGTTCAATCCTGAGACGCGTGATTTCTTTCTCCCTCTGCTCCTTCTCCCTGTCGGCGCTGAGCTCATCCGCGCGCTCAGCCTCATACCCAAGGGATTCAACAGCTTTTATGATGTCGGATACATCTATCTTAGAACTGTCATATTCCACGGCGGCCTTCTCGGAGGCAAGGTTCACCGCCGCGCTCTGTACGCCTTCCATCGCATTGAGCTTCTTTTCGATCCTCGCAGCGCAGGCGGCACATGACATTCCCGATATTTTAAACGTTTCCTTCATGTTCATTGAAGTTCACCTCTCAGTCACCGGGGGCAGTTCTTCCATACACGGGGACAGTTCCTGTGTCTTTTAGTTTAACATACCCATTCATCGTTTTGGTGAAACATTTCAACTAAACATCGCAATTATATACTGCTGCATAATCACAATCAAAAAGCCTTCCGGCCGGACGCGGAACTCAGCGCGCGGCAGGAAGGCCTGTAAACTCTGTCTGCATACTCAGCAGGAGTACTCAGTTGATGTAATTCAGCGGGTTGACGGGGGTCCCGTTCTTACGGACCTCAAAATGCACGTGAGGCCCCGTTGCCCTGCCGGTCTGGCCAACAGTGGCTATAACGTCGCCACGGGCGACCCTCTGGCCGACTTTTACCTTTATCGTATTGCAATGGCCGTAGTACGTGGTGTATCCGTTTTCATGGTTTATTATCACAAGCTTGCCGTAATTCCCGCTCCAGCCTGCGAATTTGACGACTCCGCCGTCAGCCGCCTTGATAGGACTGCCGAGCGATGCGGCGATGTCTATTCCCGAATGTTTCTCTCCCCATCTCGGCCCGTACCGCGAGGTTATCCTGCCCCTGCTGGGCCAGTAGAAGACGCCGTAAGCCATGGTACGCGGCCTTTGCTTGGTTCCTTTCAGTACGATTTCCGTGGTCGGCTCTTTAATGATGGTCTCATCCAGGATCCTTGTTTCTTCTGGGAAACCATTTATGCTTATGTAGCATGCCTTTACCAGTTTCGTACCTTCCACTCCCTCGACCTTGACCTTGTATTCCCCCTTATAGAGTTCATCGGTCTCCTCGTATTCAACCGGGCATGGAGCGGCATCCTCGTAAACGGTAGTCCTGGACTGCATCACATTGATCCTGTATCTCGGCACGGCAAGGTTCAGTTCCTGCCCGATGGAGATCCTGTCTATGTCGAGGTCGGGATTTGCCTTTACAATATCCTTGATGCTGACGCCGAGCTTTTCTGCGATCTCGCTGACCGTATCGCCTTTCTGCACTATGTATTTCTTTATGGTCTCATTCTCCTGCATAATACTGCCGTAAACTTCCTCAGGATCCTGCAGTTCCGGCAGTTCCCGGCTCGGGAAGACCCTCTCCTCGATACTGACGCTTTCAACAAAGCTGGTAGTGACACCTTTTTCCGCATTTTGCACATAGGGTGTCCGGACCATTTCCAGCACCTGTTCGGCTGAAGCCCTGTCACGGAAGTAAGCGATATCCTCGCCGTCGACATTGATTGCAAATACCCTGGCCTCCAGCAGTACGCTTTTTTCCACCTGCGATACCGATTTTTTCGAAGCAGCGTCTATGACCCTGCCGTGATCGGGCAGGTACACTTCCTTATACTCGATCCTGCTTGCGACAAACATTTCCGTGCCATAGCGGCTCTCAGCATCTTTCTTTATGTTCTCCACAAGTTCTGTGAAAGCGGACTGACTGTCCACCACACCGATGGGCTTGTCGTCGAGGAAGACCTCGAAAGCCTTCGTCGAACGGACAAGCATCACAACGACGACCACCGTTGTAACGACTACCATCAGGATCATCAGTATCTTTCTATCAAACTTTTTCATATCAGCCCCGTCCATTTTTACAATGTCCGTTTTCAACATTCGTTAACATACAGTCGATCCAAAAAAGGACCTCTTAAATTTATATCATAACCGGACATTAAAAATTATGAACAATTCGTTAATTTTTTAAACGCTTTTCGATATTCTGTGACCGCATCCCGCCATCCATCCCGCAACTCCTCTGAAATTCCTTGTTTTAAATGTGTCAAAAATATGGTAATATTGAAATATAGTAAGAGAAATTGTCGATAAGTTGCATTGGTTTCAGTTGTCTTTGGGGGTTGCTTCCAATGAATCGTCACAAAAGATTACTTGCCTTAATAACAATAGTACTGCTGTTTTCGATCCTGACCTCCTCAACGTGCGTTTTTGCGGCGTCTAAACCCGTTTTGAGAAAAGGCATGAGGGGCGAAGCCGTCAGGACACTCCAGATCAATCTGAAAAAGCTGGGTTTCTTCAACGCCGAACCCACCGGGTATTTCGGCGATATAACATATGCAGCGGTAAAGAAGTTCCAGAAGAAATATAATATACCCACTACCGGCGTCGTCGCTTCCCTGACACACGCAAAGATGGATGAACTGCTCAAAGACAGGAAAAAGTCATTGCCTGATGGTCTGACCCAGGGCGCAACAGGCAGCGAAGTGAAAAAGCTCCAGGAAAAGCTGAACTTGCTGGGATACATGAAAGTTACGCCCACGGGCAATTTTGGGCCTATTACCGAGTCAGCGCTGGTACAGCTGCAGAAGTACCACGGCATGGAACCTCATGGAGTAGCTGATAAAGAAACATTATCCCTGATAGACAGGCTCGTCGGGCAAATCGAACACTCTTCCAGGGGCAGCGGGACAGGAACCGATATCCCCGTGAAAATAAAGCCCCTGTACAGGGTCAAAACAGAGTGGATCCCTGATCTCCCGAAAGCACCGTACCTTAAGGGCATAGGCAAATATGAAGGCGTCGTAATCCATTACACGGACAGCCCCGGTGACAATGCAAGGATGGAGGCAAACTTCGTCAGAACCAACTGGCAGAATGCTTTTGTGCACGAATTCATAGACGCGGATGAGATCATACAGGTCGCCGATCCTGATTACAAGGCGTGGGGAGCCGGGCAGGCGGCCAACGACAGGTACATACACCTGGAATTGTGCCATGAGTATACACGGAGTGATTTCGAGGCTTCATACAAAAAACTCGTCAGGAGGGCAGCCGAATATCTCTATATGAACCAGCTTGGAGTAACTCCGGCAAAACCGGACAAGTCGGGCACGCTCTGGGGCCATTACCATGTTACTTTATACTGGGGCGGCACTGACCACACCGATCCCATCAAGTACCTGGCAGGTTGGGGCATAACATGGAATGAACTGGTCGCAGACGTGGAAGAAGAGTACAGGGCTATAGAAGCCCAGTATGGCTATTCTGACAAATGATCCTGCGCCTCAGTCCCAGTCGTCGGTCCTGAACGGTGAAGCAGGCAGGCCCGCCTTGTTGTAAAGGTTCGCTCCCTCCGGATTGTCGGCCCACGCATAGCGTACCGCCACCGGGTCCTCTATTTCGTCATTCCAGACAATGACAGTGTCACCATCGATCTTCGCATCAGCCCATACAAATCTCCGATCAGGCCCTGCCACGGCGAAATGCCTCAGAGGCTTGCCGTCGACGGACACCAAACCGCCAGTGGGCTCCATGAATCGTATAATGATGCGGTTCTTTTCCTTCACCATATCCTTGTAGACAGGGCCCGAAGCTATGATATTTTCCCCGTATGCTACCTTATACGCGGCCAGGGCAAGCCTTCTGGCCACAGTAAGCTTATCCAGCGGGTGTATGTCGTTCCATTCGCCTGCATCTACCGCCGAAGCCATTCCGGTATCGGGCAAAGACAGCGCTTTGAGCTGCTGCTCCCTGAGCCGTGCCCATTGGCTGTCGCCAGGCTCGCTCACAGGCCTTTGCCAGTTCTGCAGCTGTACATAAAGGAACGGGAGCCGGTCATATCCCCATGCTTCTCTCCAACTGCCGACCATCTTCCTGAACAGGCCGAAATATCTGCCGGGCCTGTCCGTATTCGCTTCGCCCTGGTACCATGCTATGCCTTTCACAGCATAGCTGTGCAGGGGCGCAAGCATGCCGTTATACAGCCCGGCAGGCTTCCAGTTGAAGAATGTCATTTCGGGCAGCGGGTCTTCCATTGCGGCTCCGATTTTGTATTTCCATCTGCCGGTCAGATCGATGACCATATCGCCGATTTCGATGCTGTAGGGTTTATCCTCGACAAACCCGCCGTCTCCGGAATTGCTGATGACCCTTATGGTAATTGTGTTTTCGCCTTCTTTTGTCAATCCGGCCGGTATAACATACTTTCTCGGCGGGTAACGGTATGTGACGTTTCCTACCTGGACGCCGTTCACAAATGCCACATCGCTGTCGATGATGGTGCCGAGCCTCAGTATCGCCTCTTTGCCTGCAAGCCTGGCTGGAAGGCTGAACGTCTTTTTCAGCCATATCGATCCATAGAAATTTTTCAATCCCGCATCGGACCAGCTTGTCGGGATGCTTATATCCGCCCAGCCCGACGTGTCGATATCTTTGCTGTACAAAGGCTCCCCCGGACTGCCGAGTCCTTCGTCGAGCCGGTCCAGCTGCCCGAACCACCGGGACATGGCTTCCATATCGCGCTTTTTTACTTCGCCGACATATGCGTCATCCTTGCACCTGGCCAGTTCCTCCAGGCTGTCCGGCCAGTCTGCGAGCGAATCCTCGCTGATCCACGCTTCGATGGGGGAACCGCCGACGCTTGCATTGATGACCCCGACGGGTATGTTATATTTTTTATGCAGTTCAGAAGCAAAAAACAGCGGCACGGCGGAAAAGCCCATTACTTTTTCAGGCTCGCCGCAACTGGCCCAGCTGCCGCCTTCCAGGTCTTCGTGCACCTTATTGAAATCATACCGTTCCGGTACCTGGAAATACCTGATCTCGCTGCTGCATGCCTCGGCGATCTCCTTTCCGAACAGGTCCGCCAGCCTGGATATTGGCGTCTGCATGTTCGACTGTCCGGAACATACCCATACGTCGCCGGCAAATATATCTCCCACGGTTATCTGTTCTGCCGCAGCGGCATTATCTTCGCCGCATCCTCCGGCGCAGTTCTCATTGCTGCCCCTGGCAGCGCTCACCGCAAGGGTGTACGGACCGCCGGCCTCCAACGGCTGCAGCATGATTTCCCACCTGCCGTCAGTACCTGCTGTGCATTCATGTACCTGTTCCGCCGCATATCCGTACACATGGCCATCAGATCCGGCATCCATGCCGGTACTCACCGGATGCTCATGTGCCTGGAGGGTCAGCCTCACGGTAACGATGTCGCCTTTACCGGCCCACCCCCATATTTTGACTGCCTTGTCCCTTTGGATAACCATACCGTCGCTTATCAGGCGCGGAAGCCGTAATCTGCCGGAAGCCATCTGTGATCCACGACCTTTCATGATGAATATTCGAACACATCCATATGCTATATCAGTCTTATCGGTTTATCATCAGTGTTTCCATACTATTTTTATAATCCGCCAGTTTCCGGATAATGTCAATATCCGGCCGCAGATTTGCGAAAACCGGTCAGGCCCGATATGGTGAGTTGTCCTGCTGCCTTCAGCACGGCTTTTATTTTTTCAATATAAATGATAACATTTTATACAGCAGATAACTGGTCAGAAATGCCGAATATCAAATAACAGGCCGCAGATTCCGGGCTGCAGCAAACACGGACGGGACGGCACTTGATCTGCGGCTTTGGCAGCGGTATGATCATCCTTATGGCAAGGGAGGCTCTGCGGGCTTATGTACAGGATACTGCTGGTCGAAGACGATGACGTAATAGCAAATGTTATCCGGGAATATCTCAACCGCTGGGGTTATGACGTATACTGCGTCGATGATTTCAATGATGTTACCGGCTGTTTCAGCCGGGTCGAGCCTCAGCTTGTACTGATGGATATTTATCTTCCGTTCTGCAACGGTTACCACTGGTGCAAGGAAATCCGCAAACTGTCCCGCACTCCGATCATGTTCATTTCTTCTGCCTCGGACAACATGAATATCGTAATGGCGGTAAACATGGGCGGAGATGATTATATCCAGAAGCCATTCGACCTGGAAGTCCTGAGGGCCAAGATAGAAGCGCTGCTCCGGCGGACTTACGCGTATAATGAACAGTCCGCATGGCTCGAACACAAGGGAGTGCTGTTCAACACCCTCGACGGGACGATTACATACCAGGGGAAAAAGGTCGAGCTTACGAAAAATGAATTCAAAATAATGCAGTTGCTTTTTGAAAATATCGGAAAAACGATTTCGAGAGAAGCCATGAAGCGGTTATGGGACGATGACTGCTTTATCGATGACAATACGCTCACGGTAAACATGAACAGGCTGCGTAAAAAACTTGAAGAAGCCTCGATCAGGGATTTTATCCGCACAAAAAAAGGTTTGGGCTACCTGATCGAAAGCGAGTAACAAAGGTCCGGCAGAGAGCTTTGGTTATCCGAACGAAGGTGAAAATCATGGCCAAACTGAAAAATACACATACCTCAGCAAAAAATCCTGCAATAAGCAAACTTCCTGTACATCGGCTCCTTTACGGATATATCCTGGAAAGGCGCAAGGCAGCAGCGGTTTTCCTGTCCGGCATGCTCCTGTTTTTCGCGGTATGCCTGCTGTATCACCTGGAAAACCTGTCAGACCTGCTGTATGGATTCTTCCTGTGGGCATTTACGGTATTGTGTTTCGGAATTTTCGATTTTGTGAGATATGCCAGAAGATACGAGGCATTCCAGGCTGCTATCGGGAATACCGAGAATCTTTTTGAACTGCTTCCCCCTCCTTCAGGCGTAATGGACCAGCAGTACCACCAGATCATTGAGAAACTGACGAGCGACCTCACACGGCTCAGGTCTGAAATGAGCCTGAAGGATGCGGACATGAGCGACTATTATTCGATGTGGGCCCATCAGATCAAAATCCCCATTTCGGCCATGAGGCTGCTTCTGCAGAACAGCAGCGAAGACAAGTCAGTCCCCAGACTGCTGTCCGAAGAATTATTCAAGATAGAGCAGTACGTCGACATGGTATTGTATTACCAGAGGCTTGAAAGCATCTCCTCCGACTTCCTGTTCAGGAAATATGACCTGCATGATATCGTGAAACAGGCGCTGAAAAAATACGCGACCCTCTTCATCAACAGTAAACTGTCCCTTGATCTGCAGGAATTCAGCTGCCTTGTGGTCACTGACGAAAAATGGCTGCAGTTCGCGCTCGGGCAGATCATTTCAAACGCACTGAAATATACCCCTCGCGGCGGCATATCGATATATCTTGAAACCACTCCGGAGAATGCTTATCTAGTGATCGAGGACACGGGCATGGGGATCCGTCCCGAAGACCTGCCCCGCATTTTCGAGCGTGGTTATACAGGCTACAACGGAAGGCTTGACAAGAAGTCCACAGGGATCGGCCTGTACCTGTGCAAAAAGATACTGGACAAGCTGTCCCACACCGTCGAAGTAACCTCTGAAGTCGGGAAAGGCACAAGGGTCATAGTCGGATTTTCGCTGGAATCGGCGGAAGGTCTGTGAGTTGAAATCCTGCGCATCCAGCCGTTATTGCCCGGATATCAAATAGTTTTTTCACGGATCACCGAAGTCAGGGCCGTAATTTCGCAAAGCGGAATCGTCGCAAATGTATCATATGTTTGCGTCCATGCATCAAATCACTCCTGTTTCCTCGCAATCTCCCCTGTTTCATTACAAAAATGTAAGTTTGCAAAATGAAATGTAAGGAAGTATTATGGCACCGGACCACAGACGGATATAAAATCAAAATAGAAGCAGCCCGGAAAGTATACAGAAAAAACAACGGTATTTCACGGCATATGCCAGGCATATTTAAATAGCCGCACAGGTATTGGGCAGAAACAGAAATGGAAAGAGAGAAGAAAAGAAAGGAAAGATGGTAATGGCACTGCTTGAAGTAAACAACGTTAAAAAAGTTTACAGCACCAGGCTCGGCGGAAACAAGGTGCATGCGCTGAACGGAGTTACCTTTTCCGTTGAAAAGGGCGAATATGTTGCCATAATGGGCGAATCCGGCGCAGGCAAGACGACCCTTCTCAACATCCTGGCCACAATTGACCGTCCGACCGACGGACAGATACTGCTGGAAGGCAAGGACCTGGCAACGATCCCCCAACGCGAACTGGCAGCATTCCGCCGTGACAACCTGGGCTTTGTGTTCCAGGATTTCAACCTGCTCGACAACTTTACAATCCAGGACAATATTTTCCTTCCGCTGGTCCTGGCCGGGACACCGCTTGAAGAAATGAAAAGGCGCCTTGAACCGCTGGCAAGGAAACTCGGGATCGAAGAAATATTGCAGAAATACCCGTACGAGGTATCAGGCGGTGAAAAACAGAGGACGGCCACAGCGCGGGCGCTGATCACAAATCCTAAAATCGTGCTTGCGGACGAGCCTACCGGCGCACTGGACTCAAAAGCATCGTCAAGGCTGCTTAAGCTGTTTGCGGAAATCAACAAAGAGGGGCAGACGATATTGATGGTCACCCACAGCATCAATGCCGCAAGCCATGCAGGAAGGGTGCTGTTCATAAAGGACGGCTGCGTTTTCCACCAGATTTACCGCGGCAACGCTTCCAATGAAGAAATGTACACGATGATAACCGACGCACTGACGGTCATACAGACAGGAGGCATGAAAAATGAATAAGCTGTTGCTTTTGCCAAAACTGTCCGTGATGGGGATCCGCAAAAACGGCACATCCTATTTCCCGTATATTATGGCCGGCAGTTTTTCAGTATTCATTTTCTTCGTATTTGCATCGATCCTGGCCAACGACATCATGTACACGCTGCCCCGGAGCAGCTATGCCCTCATGCTCATGCGGATCGGCCAGATCCTGCTGGGGCTGATATTGCTGCCATTCATCGTCTACGCCAATAGTTTCCTTATCAAGCGCAGGAAAAAGGAACTTGGCCTTTACAGTATCCTCGGGCTCGACAAGAAGCACATCGCGGCAATGATGGCATGGGAATCCCTTATCATTTTCAGCATAGTCATGATCATCGGGATCACATTCGGGCTTGTATTCTCGAAGCTGATGTTCCTTATGCTGCTGAACTTAACGTCACTGTCTGTCAGCGCGTCCTTCGGATTCAGCCCCGTTGCTTTTTACCAGACTCTGCTGTATTTTCTTGCCGTATACGGGATCAACCTGGTCATGAATATTATCCGGGTTTTCAGGGCAAAACCCAATGATTTGCTGACAGGTGCGAAAAAGGGAGACAGGGAACCAAAGCATCTCTGGCTCACAGCTGTATCAGGCCTTGTACTTCTGGGCATGGGATATACGATATCCATTACATCAAAACTGGATTCCATGATCTTCATGAACTTTTTCCTGGCCGTTTCGCTTGTCATAATAGGGACGCACCAGTTCTTCAAAGCAGGGCTGCCGGCATTTCTCAAGATATTGAAAAGCAACAGCAGGATATATTATAAAAAAACTAATTTCGTCACAATCTCAGGCATGCTTCACCGTATGAAAAAGAGCGCATCGAGCCTGTCCAACATCTGCATCTTCAGTACGATGGCGATTATAACGCTGCTCTGCACCCTTTCCTTATGGCGGGGAACCGACAGCATGATGTATTTCCAAAACCCATTTGATGCCGTCATAATTTTCAATGACACAGAGTTCGGCAACAGGGCTGAATTGGACAATAAGCTGCTGGAATTGGCTGATGCCTCAAATGTAAAAATAACAGGCAGGATTGATTATACCTGCCAGGTACTCCTGACGGTCATAAATGGAAATACCTTCGCAGTACCGGAACCGGAAAGTACTGCTTATGACAGTGATGTCATCAGGCTGATACTCCTTGATGATTATAATGCAATGGAAAACACGAATGAAACCCTGGACGACAACGAGGTCTTCATATTCACGTCAGGTCCTGACTTAAAATATGATCGGATCATACTGGGCACAAAAACATTTGATGTAAAGAAAGAACTGGACTCGGCAGTGTTTTCGAGAAAAGCCGATAACAACACATTCAACCCGGAGTATTACATGGTCGTAAGCAGCACTGATGTGATGGACAAGCTGTTGGCAGAATTCGGCAGCGCAGCGGACAGGGGCCGAAGATATACTATCATGTTCAACCTGACAGGTCAGGAAAACGGCAAGGACAATTATGTAAATAGCGTGAGTTCCTGGTGTGAATCACAGCCCGGCTTCTACAACCTCACAAATGGTGTCGCCGGCAAGCTCAGGACCCTGTCCATGAACGGCGGGCTGCTGTTCATAGGCATCTTCTTCAGCATCATATTCACAATGTGCCTGGTACTGATCATGTACTACAAGCAGATAACAGAAGGGTATGACGACCGCGATAATTTCGATATAATGCAGAAAGTAGGCATGAGCGACGCAGAAGTAAAGGGTACTATCAGGAAGCAGATCCTCATGGTCTTCTACTCACCGCTTGTCATCGCACTCCTGCACACAATGGCGGGTTTCAACATGATAGTAAGGATGTTCAATGCGTTGTCGCTCTTCGGCACAGGCCTCATCATCAGATGCGGCCTTATCGTGGCAGCCTTGTTCACGGTCCTGTACGGCTTCAGCTATAGTTACACGTCGAGGACTTATTACGGGATCGTAAAGCAGATGAAAACCGATGTTGCAGCCGAGCGCAGCATCGCATGAAATGCACCTGCAAAGGCAACCGGTCAGGGGGCAATCACTGATTTGCCTCCCTGGTGCTTCGCCTTCCCCTGGAGTGATCTCCTCTTCACCTCCCTGCTATTTTGGCTCATTGCGGAGCAAATACCAGCGCAGCGTCCATAATCCTGTCGATATTATCCTAAGGCAGAATATGATCCAGAACGTCGTACGATAAGCACTGAGATCTCCCCCAAGAGCCGTGTAGACAGCAACTCCCGCCATAGGCATGAACGCGTTCGATAAAGTTATGAACATCGTATATATCGATATGCTGAGTGTCTTGTTCTTTTCAGGGGCAACCTGCAGAAGGCATTGCAGCAGATTCATCTGGACTGCGGGATATGTCACGTTTGACAAAGTGTTTAGGACCAGGAACACGACAGGTCCCGCGGAAGCCGGCACGCCAGTGGCGATCAGCATGCTGGCCACGCAGCCGGCCAGGCCGATGTTCCCGAAGATAATGCCGAACCTGACGCCCATTTTATCGTTGACTCTCCTCCACAGGCCGACGGACAGGAACTGGGCGAGCGTACCCCCGATACTCACATAGCTCAGCCATGCTTCATTCAGCCCAAGATACCGGACCTGGCCGAGGAAGTACAATGTCCAGTCGGATTGCCATGTCATATGGAAAAACAAAGAAGTCCCGAGAAAACTAAGAAACAGTTTGTTCCTGGACAATCCGACGATCGTATCTTTGATTTCGCTCAATTTAACAGCTTTTCGGGTACCGTCGCCCGTATGGTCTATCCGGTTGAGTACAATTATCTGTATTATGAGCAGCACACTGGCCGTCCAGAAAAATGACTGGTGTACCCTTATCTTGGCATCGTATCCCTCGAAAGCGGCGAGCAGGTTCCCGCAGACAAGCGAAACAGCCATGCCGGCGAGAAATGTGCCTGCCGTCCTCGAAGACAGGATCCGGTTCCTGTGTTCGATCGGTATCACATCAGAAAAGTAGGCCTGCCACGACGTGTTATACAGTGTCAGGGGGCACACCGATATGCTCATCAGGACCAGGAACGCGTAATACCTGTAAGATCCAAAAAAAGGAGTAAATCCAATCAGGAAGTATGACACAGACAGCATCAGCAGCGCCAGGGTCACCATCCTGCGCTTGTCCGACAGCCTGTCGGTCAGGATGGCGCCTGGTATCAGGAACGTCAGCCCGGTTATCTGCGAAAATGTGGTCAGCAGGCTGATCTGCAGATCGCTTGCGCCAAGCCTCATCGCGAACAGGTTGTTATTGTTGTTGATCATGCTGAATGCCAATGTGTACAATATGCCTTCAAAGGTGAAAAAAACAGCAGCCCGGCCGGACGGCTGAGCAGTGACATAGGCGTATTTGCGGCGAAAAGCACGCAGCGGTTTCATCAATTGCGGGACCATAAACCCACTTCAACCTTTCAGTAAGCACAAATTCAACAGCACAAACAATATGTCAATTATACAACGCAGTCCTCCGGACGGCAATCATCCGTTTCACGATCCGTCTTCACTGTCCGGCGTCCGGAAATCGAGCAATAATGCCGGCTGAAACCTGCTCCAAACTAAAATTACCACAGATACAGCATAATTAACCAGTCCTTATCAAAGAATAATACATGGAGAAAAAAGATCAAATAATGCAAATAAATCGTCGATATGTACACGTCGAATTATTCCGGAACAGCAATACGCTCAGTCCGCCATTGATCTTGCCGATTTTGCTTGAAAACCTGCCGGCCAGGGGGTATAATTTAAAAGGTCCTTGAAAAAGGCACTCAAATCCTGTCTTTTATTACTGCTTAACACGGAGGTGAACAGTATGGAATGTGACACTGGTGGCGGTAGTAGTCACTTGTGGCGCCTCATCGAAATGAGGGTTGGTCTGCCATGCTGTTTGCCGGCCGCAAAATTGCTGTAAACATGCATGGATAGATCACCCTTTACAAAAAATCAAATAGAAAGGGTGATTTCATTGATCGAGATCTTCAAGACAGTGAACAACGAACTGGTCATCACCGACACTTTCGAGGAAGGCGTCTGGGTCAACATGACCAACCCGTCCGAAGAAGAGATCAACAGGGTCAGCAGTTCTCTGAACGTTGAAATCGACTTCCTGAGGGCTGCGCTGGACGAAGAAGAAAGAGCCAGGATCGAAAGCGACGAGGGACAGACGCTGATCGTTGCCGACACTCCGATCGTCGAAAACGAAGGCCAGATGAATATATATTACACGATACCTCTGGCTATCATAATCCTCAAACATGCGATAATAACGGTATGCCTCAACGAAGACACCATACTCGAAGATTTCAGGAAAAACAGGGTCAAATCTTTCCTGACGCAGTATAAAACAAGGTTCGTCCTGCAGATACTGTACCGGAATGCGGTAAGATACCTGCTGTACCTGAAGCAGATCGACAAGATGAGCAACAAGATAGAGCAGGACCTGCACAAATCCATGAGGAACAAAGAGCTCATCCAGATGCTGAAGCTGGAGAAGAGCCTTGTATACTTCTCGACTTCGCTGAAGGCGAATGAAGTGGTGCTTGAAAAACTGCTGAGGCTTGAAAACATCAAGAAATACCCGGATGACACTGAACTGCTGGAGGACGTGATCGTCGAGAACAAGCAGGCAATCGAGATGGCCAATATATACAGCAGCATACTCACCGGGACCATGGATGCGTTCGCATCGGTCATTTCAAACAACCTGAATATAGTGATGAAGTTCCTGACATCGGTAACGATAGTCATGGCTATCCCCACACTGATATCGAGCTTCTTCGGCATGAACGTACCGCTTCCGCTGAACAGCCCGGGTTCGTTCTGGATCATCGTGGCCATAACCCTGGCAGTGTGTACGGTCACAGGGTTCACACTGTACAAGAAAAAGCTCTTCTGAAGATGTTGGGATGGAAAGAAAAGCGGTCAGCGTTCTGGCTCCCGGGTCAGAACGCTTTTCTCATATTGTGCGGCTGCTTGCCCGGCTGATCACTGTTCCGCCAGTACTGTGAGGCTGCTGCCGCGGCCGGTTACCGTTCCCGCAGGTATCCCGCTCCGTCATAGAAGCTTTCGCCCGGCTGCCTGAGGATGCTCTGGCTGTCATAGAATTCTTCGTCAGCACTCCTCAGCATGCCCATGTAATCGACGAAGTCCTCTCCCGGTTCCCGGAAGATCCCTTCCCTGTCCTGGTACCTTTCTCCCGGGTTCCGGAGGATCCCCTGCCCGTCATAGAATTGTTCCTTCAGTGAATACAACAAAACCACCTTATAAAGATCTTCTATATGATTATATCATAGACTGCCCAAGACGTATATATGAATGACTGTTATCCCATTCATTTGTCATTCGTAATGTCCCCGTCTCCGTCGACAGGTATCGCTTCGCCAAGATATTTCGGTTCCGGTTTGGCGATCACACAGAAGAAGTCCTTCGTCCTGGCAAGCACTTCCCTGAACTCACGGTAAGACTGCCCCGGGTATTCGATATCGGCCGCGGCGACGCCGTAAGCTTCAAGACCGAGCCTCTCCGCGATGTACAGGGCCCTGTAAAGGTGGTACCCCTGTGTCACGATGATTATTTTTTTCGCAATGAAAATATCCCTTGCGCGGTACAGGCTTTCATACGTGGAAAACCCTGCATGATCCATGAAAACATGCGAAGATGGAACGCCTGCATTTATGGCGAACTGTTTCATGACATTGACTTCGTCATAATTCTTCCTGCCGTGGTCCCCGCTCATCAGCAACCTGTCGGATGCCCCGGCTTTATACAGTTCGATGCCGCAATTGAGGCGGTCCCTCAGCATCAGGCTGGGCGACTCCCCTGCAACGTGCGCGCCCAGGACAAGTATGCAGTCCGCATCAAGGCCTGCCGCTTCCTCCGCGGTGATGATCCTGTCCCTTACCGAAGCCATGATATATTCATTTATCCCGAATAATGCGGCTAAACCAATACACCCTGCGAGCAGTATAAAAATCAATACTTTTTTGATCCCCGATCTCTTTCGTAAACCCATATCCGGAAGTTCTCCTGTTATTCCCTGATGATTTTTATTCTGATATTTCAAACTGATAATTTATATTTGATTTTAAAACCGTTATTTACATACTGAAAACAGTTATAAACTCCAGTATTTTGCTTTAAAAGCATTACGCCATATTTTAGACATGCTCCGGCTGTCAAATGTTCCTTTGCCTGTACGCTCCGATCTGTGAAATATGCCGGGATAAACTGCAAGGTGCCTGTAAACAGCAAAAAAGGCCTTATAGGTTATAAAGGCCCTGTAATTTGCAGGATTTATACAATTTTAATCTTGTAGGATTCATGGAGCCTATCCCCTTCTCTCGGATATCATCCCGGGTTGGCTATTTTTCAGTTATCTTCAGGAAGATCCTGTATCCCGTGTTTTTCAGCAGAACGTTTCCGATTGCGGCCAGCATGGGCCCCATCTCTTCACCCGTCAGTTCCTTATCTATTGAGACAAGGAAACCATTTTGGCCCGGCCATTCCGACTGCGTGTCTGATGCATCCTCTTCCCTGGCCGGCTGGACTGCAGCCGTTTCCATGGCCTGGACATTTTCTGCGGGATTTGCTTCGAACAGTCCATTCGCAGTATCTGCACAAACGATTTGCTCATCCCTGGCTGCCTGATCCCCGGTTACTTTATTCACAGCCTCTTCTTTACTTTTCATCCTGTTCTTTTTCTTCCTCGGCTTTTTATCCGTATCTTCCTTAATATACCTTGATATCATGCTGTAAATATTGGGCGGATTCACGCCCAGCTTCTCAGCTATCTTCTTCTGGGACGAACAGGTCGCCATCAGTTCCTTCAGCGCTTCGATTTTCTGGTCTCTTGGCAGACTTTTGAGTTCAGCATATGTTATACTTTCATACATATATTTTCACATCCTTGTACAATTAATATTGTATTAAATCAGTGACCGAAGCCACTGTTCGA
>ENA-UPSB01000614-UPSB01000614.1-bioreactor-metagenome-genome-assembly--contig:-NODE-614-length-55664-cov-61.027927_pt1 | contig 55664 bp, 49 predicted proteins | sample MGYA00238182_ERZ773286 | MGnify/ENA primary metagenome ERZ773286 (study PRJEB29026, sample SAMN07631240) | bioreactor metagenome | isolation source: Switchgrass digestor | place: USA: Dartmouth...
CAAGCCTACTGTCAGAATGAAGACCAGCAAGAAACAAATTGTTTTGATGGGTTTTGACATTTAAATTTCCCTCCTCTGTAGTTTGTTTTGAAGTCTGAGTTTTGTAAAACCCTGAATTCCTTATTTTCCAGGGTTTTACTACTATTTAAGGCACGGTTCCCTCGCTTTTATCATATGAACCTGGACAATAAAAAAGAAGGGAATCATGCATGAAACTCCACTAAAGTTTCCAGTTTCTTTGCTATACCTGTTTTATGTTCTCTTCATGTGCAATAGTTCAATTGGGTTAAAGCGATGAAGTGCACTAAATAAAGGGGGAACTCGCTTACGGTTGGTGCTGCATATTTTTTGCCGTCCTCGACTAATTGTTTATTTGGTGAGCGCAACATTGGATATTATATGTGTCAACCACCTCACGTGTTGGAGGAATCATTACCTTGTAGATATAAGTATCCGATATGTACCAAAGTAGTTGAATGTAAAATTCACTGCTGAGTGTGTAAGATCATTTTGGACTAGGAAACCGATTACTTTTCTCTCATTATAAACCAATTTGTTATACGTGTCAATATATATTTTTAACTCGATTTAAAATTAAATGCAACGATTGGTTGTAATACAAGAGCAATATCCCGGGAATAATAGGATCATAAAGAGAAATCCTGTATGATATATATTTCTTTATGCATAATATATATCTCTGCATATGTGATACATATTCGTGTATATATGATATATATCCTTGTATATCGTATATATATATACGAAAATTACTGCCATACACCGACCATGCTAGGAGGACTTACTACGGACAATGCAATTGTAATGGAAGATTCTACTCTTTAAAGGGAAAATAGGCAGTAATTTGTGGATTCAGAGGCATACAGACCGGGGCTTTTCTTGATATGGAAAGCATGGCATTAATAGATGATCATCATATATTGATAATAATGAAAGGCCTGTCAATGCGCATAGGGACAAAAAAATAGCCAGGGAAATAAATGATAGTGAAGTGCTAAAGGATCCAGATCGGATGAGATATTCAGCACAGCACAATGGGACATGCCACACTTACGAAAAAGACGCTCAAAGCTGATAAGTTAACCAGTTTTTGAGCGTCTTTTTGTAAGTTCGGCTGCTTTAATGTGGCCCTATTCTTTGAGCGAACCTATCATGACACCTTGCACAAAGTATTTTTGCACGAACGGGTAGAGGAAAAGTATAGGCAGGGTAGCAACTATTATGGTGCAGTACTGCACGAGCAGCCGTGCAAAGTATACAATATCGGCATTGGCCTGAACGCTTACGTCTACCAAACCTTCAAGGTTACTCATACTCTGCATGTCGTTGGCCAGAAGTATTTCCCGAAGTATTAATTGCAGGGGGAACAGTTCCCTTTTTCGTAAGAATATCATGGCGTTAAACCAGGAATTCCAGTGTCCAACTGCATAGAAGAGGGTCATGACGGCCAGTACAGCCTTCGATAAGGGCAGTATTATTCTGAACAAAACTACGAAATCATTTGCACCGTCGATCTTTGCTGACTCTTCCAAGCTGTCGGGAACGCCGGCAAAAGCAGTGCGCATGACAAAGAGGTTATAGGTGGATATAGCGCCGGGTATGATCAATGCCCATCTGGTGTTGAGCATGCCCAGGTTTTTAACGAGCAGGTAGAAGGGTATCAATCCGCCGCTGAACAGCATGGTGATGGTTATCATAAAAGCTATTATGTTTTTCCATAGCACATTCTTTCTGGAAAGGACATATGCGCCCAGCGACGTCATGAACAGGTTTATAGCCGTACCGGCAGTAACATAGAATAACGTATTCAAATACCCGGAAGTTATACTGGGGTTTTTAAAGACAAGCTTGTATCCTTCAATTGTAAACCCAAGGGGCCTCAATAAGAGCCCGCGGTGCTTCATTAGCTCTATCGGCTGGCTGAAGGAGGCAAATAACACGTATAGCAGCGGGTATAGGCAGGCTATAGCCAGCAATGCCAAAAAGATGGTGTTAATACAGTCAAATATTCTTTCGCCTGCTGTTTTCTTTGTAACCATTACACCGTACCTCCTACCATAGACTGGTTTCAGAAACTTTTCTGCTGAGCCTGTTTGCCGATGTTATCAATATTAGATTTATGACCGAATTGAAAAGTCCTACGGCAGCGCTGAAGCTGTAGTCAAAATCCAATAACCCTCTTCGGTATACATAGCTGGAGATGACATCGGCTGTTTCCATGGTGGCTGAGTTGTAAAGCAGGATTATCTTTTCAAAGCCTACGCTCATTAAACCGCCTAATCTGAGTATGAGCAGGATGACGATGGTGGGGACAATGCCCGGTAGGGTGATATGCCAAGTTTGCTTCCAGCGGCTAGCACCATCAATAGTAGCAGCCTCATATAGTTGTGGATCGATATTTGTTATAGCGGCAAGATAGATTATGCTACCCCAGCCAACTTCCTGCCATATGCCCGAACCTACGTATATAGGCCTGAACCATTCGGGAATCATGAGGAAGTTGGTCCTTTCTCCGCCCAGGAATTCGATTATATCGTTTATTACACCATCAGTGCTGGTAAAATCCTTTATTATACCGCAGACGACCACCAGAGAGATAAAGTGGGGAAGGTAAGATACGGTTTGAACCGTCCTTTTGAAATATTTGTTTTTAACCTCGTTTAATAATAAAGCCAGGATGATGGGGGCGGGGAATCCCCAAATAAGGCTGTAAACGCTTATGAGCAGGGTATTTCTCACCAGCCTCCAGAAATAAACGCCTTCGAAAAAGCTTTTAAAATGTTTAAACCCGACCCAGGGGCTTCCCATTATGCCAAGAGCCGGATTAAACTCCTTAAAAGCGATAATGGCACCGTACATGGGTGCATAATGAAAAATGATATAATAGGCGACCACCGGTAGTGCCATTATATATATATACTTATTTCTTATGATATCGGTTTTTATTTGGGCACGGGTCATATAGCAGTCTCCTCCTTAAATTATTGGGTTGAGCAAGGAAGAAGCGTGAAGCTTCTCCTTGCTCAACTTTTTTACTGAACCTTTTCAAGTCTCTTGTTGTATCTGTCGAGTGCGGTTTTGTAAATTTCTATAACCCTGTCAATGTTCATGGATTTGATGTTGTTTACGTATTCATCGAATTTGTCCAACGGCTCCTGACCCATGATGAACTTGAGCATCATCTCATTCCTGTAGGATTCTATGTCGCTCATGATCTTGGCGTATTCAGCACCCTCTTCTGCCGTTAGGGTAATAGGAGGCAGTACGTAGTCGGCCGGTTGCTTATCCCATACATTACGATAATTTTCCAGGTCTTCCATCCATCTTCTTGGGTTGCTCCTGAGGTCGCTCTTCAAATAAGGTCCATTGTGGAGCCTGAATACGGAATTGTACCTATCGAAATCCTGGTAGTTGTTTTTGCTTATATACTCGACATATTGCGGTCTTCCTAGTTTATCTATGCCAGTATGGCTCTTTCCTTCAACGCCGAAATTGAAGAGCCTGAAACCTTCTTCGGTGTAATGGTAGTCAAACCATTTGACGGCGACTTCCGGGTTTTTGCATTTGGTTGTTATGACGCCGTAATTGGCCCTGCATATGTTGTTCTTGTACCTCCAATGGATTTCGCTGTTTTCGTCTTTCTTCGGATAAGGAGCTCCTGCAAATTCGATGCCCACGGCTCTTGCTTTGAGCACCAATGCGGTTCCGTCCTGCAGTTTAGCGCCTACTTTACCCGACATAACCAGGGCATCTATGCTCTTGGAATCCCTGGTCGGGAAATCCTTGTCTATTAGCCCTTCTTGATACCACTTGTTTACTAATTGCAAATATTCTTTAAATCCAGGTTCGATTGCACCGTACTTTATTTCGCCGTTCTTTATAAAGAAGTTTGGACCGATATCAAAAGCGCTTACAAAAGCACCCGTTGAAGGTTCCATACCTATGGAGTTGTTCCATATCATTGGGATTTCAGCATTCTTCTGCTCCTTGAAGGCTTTCAGTGCTGTATACCACTCGTCTATGGTGGTGGGTATCTCCATGCCCAGCTCATCCAGCCAGTCCTTCCTTATGAAAGGTCCGCACCAGGGGTTCTCTTCTGTTGGTTCCAGTGATGTACCAGGAACATCGCTGGTAATCATACCGAAGCCCAGCAGATTACCTGAGTCTGAATATACTTGCTTCTTTAATTCTTCATTGGATTCTATGACTTTCTTAAAGTTAGGAGCATATTTATCTACCAGTTCATTTAGCCTGATAAATATGCCGTCTGCAATGGCTTTGTCTATACCGCCTTTGTATCTTTCACCCTGTTCTATAATGTCCGGCAGGTCACCTGAAGAGATCATGAGATTGAAGTGTTCTGTTTCCTGCCCTTCTGGGGGATGAATGAATTCGATTTTTACGTTTGTCAATTTTGCAAGCTCCAGGTAAACTTCATTCTGGCTTAGATCGGGTATAATTTCTTTGGCTGTTCCGCCGAAAGGCACCCAGTAAGTGAAGGTTACGGGTTCATCCACGATAGGAAGTGCAAAGGTTCCCGATTCGCTGCTTTCATCTTCTTTGGATTCTTCACTTGGTTGTTCGGTGGATGGCTCTTCAGCCGGTTTTTGTTCCTGCTCATCTGTTGTTGCAGGCTCGTTGCTCGTCTTGTCGGAGGATGTCCCCGAACATCCGCTGAACAAGCCTACTGTCAGAATGAAGACCAGCAAGAAACAAATTGTTTTGATGGGTTTTTTCATTTTGAAAATTCCCCCCTCTATAGTTTTATATTTACTTTTGCGTAAAACCCTGAATTACTTATTTTACAGGGCTTTACTTATTATTTCAAGCAGGATTCCCTCCGCTTTTATCGCATGAATCTGAATCCCAGAAGAAATGAAGGGAATCATGCATGAAACTCAGCCGCCAGTGTAAAACAAAAATAGCCTGGCAACACCAAAAACGATAAATTATGAAATCATTGAATAAAATTATACGGATGGTGCCCCTTCTATTATTGCTAATTCAGCATAATTATACATATATAAAAGCTATATATCCTTCTATATTTTGTATTATTGCATATAGAATATAAATTACAACACTTGAAATTCTTGCTGTCCTACCTATTATATTTTATGAAGGAAGAGTTATGGATAATATCAATAATTTCTAACATTTGTTTTGCCTTATGTGTACCGACCATTTTGTCGGAATAATTACTGTTATTGCTATGTATGTGCACCAATTGTAAGTTTTAATATTTCCAACCCGGAAATTTTTCCTCATAAGGAAATCGCTTACCGTTTTCTTCATTATAAACTAATCTGCTATATGTGTCAATATATAATTTTGCGTTGTTCAGTCCTAAAGAGCAATTTATTTTGGATTCATATTATGGTATTTTTATCACCTGTCATGTCAAATTTTAGCGATATAGCGATATGCTTCTTCATGTTTTTCGACAAGATGGGCCAATTATAATAGCTTTTGCCATTGTATTTTATCAATTTAATCCCTTTTTGTGTTCAGATCAGCTGGAGGCTTACGATGGGTTATAACATCCATATATAGACTCTTTAGCTGAATAATATTTTATGCAAACAAATTGCTGGAATAATTTGGGACCCAGGAAAGCTTTTGTAATTATGTAAATTGTGCGGGATAATGATATAATAAGTTGTGGACAGGAGGTAGAGAGGTGGAGCGGATGAAAAGGCCTTTAAAATACGCAATATACTATTTGGTAGTCTTTATTTTCATTGTGTTTAATGTGGTATTGCTTGACAATTTGAAGTATGAAGAACCGGTTGAAGAAGAAATAAAGCCCAAACTGGTGCTCATAAGCCACGTTTACTCCAATCCCTATTGGCAGCAGGTGCGCCTGGGAGCTGAAAAGGCTGCCGGGGAAAGGGGGGTTATAATAGACTTTCAGGGTCCCGAGAGCGCAAGCGTCGAGGAAGGCATAAGGTTGATCAAGATGGCGTATGCTGCAAGGGTGAGCGGGATAATAGCCTATGTGCAAGATGAAACGCAATATAACGATGTCATAGATAGGGTCATAGAGGGTGGCATTCCGCTGGTTATCGTTGATTCTGATGCGGAAAACAGCAAGCGCCTTGCATATGTGGGCACCGATAATGTGGAGGCCGGAAGGGTGGGAGGCAGGGAAGTAATCCGTCAGATAGGCACGGAGGGTAAGGTTGCCATAATCATGGGTGGTAAAAGTGTAAAGAATCAAATGGAAAGGGTGGAAGGATTTAGAAACTATATAGCCGCAAATTCCAATATAGTTATAGCTGCCGTTGAGTCATCGGATTCGTATCTACTTGAAGCTGAGCTGGCAGCTAAAAAGATTTTGAATCAACATCCCGATGTAAAGGCCCTGTTTTGTACTTCGGCTCTGGACGGATTAGGCGCAGCCAAGGCGGTTATAAGTTTGGGGCTCGTGGGGAAGGTGAAGATCATCTGTTTTGATGATCTGCCGGAGACTCTGGATAACATCGAAAAGGGTATAATTACCTCTACAGTGGTGCAACAGCCTTATATGATGGGATATAAAGCTGTGAACATCATAATGGATAACATTGAAGGAAAAACTACGAAGGGGTTGTTTATAACAGATGTGTTGGTGGTGGATAAGGAAAACCTCGATGAGTTCAGAAAAAAGCAACGGGAATATTATGATGAAAGCGAGTAGCCTAAGGAACAGGTTCATCATATTTGCCGTAATTATCATACTGCCCATTGCTACCAGCAATGTCGTATCTTTAATAATGAGCAACAGAATAAGCAATATCTATAATATTATGATGGATAAGATGAGCATTACCAATGAGATCAAAAACAATTTAAACCAATCGTTCTCCCACTTTAATCAATATATCTTGACCCACGCTGAGGAATCCAAAGGGCTTTATAGCCTTCATTATGATAAAGTTGTCGAGGATATAATAGCCCTTCAGCAGGATTCGGATATCAAAAGCCAATATATTTTAAGGGACCTTTTGAATTCCCTCAAGAGCTTTAAGGAAGCGGCGGACCGCACTATTAAGGTTTACGATGACCGTTTGGGGGTTGATGGGTACTACGATGAATATGTCTGGGCCAAAGAAATCGTGTCCTATTGCAATGATTTTATATCGATGCTGAACGATAGCTATTTTGATTATAACGTCAGCATATACGAAGGGTTAAGGCAAAAACAGGATTACATCAACAGGGTATTGATGGCGTATATAGCCATAGCATTGATGTTAAGCGCCATTTATACGCTGTTGTTCATAGGCAATATTACTGGAAAGCTAAAGGAGTTGGTAAGCGCTTCGGAAAAGGTGGTTAAAGGGGATTTTACCTATCATGAGGGTGAGAGAACATATATCTACGAATTGGATATCCTCTCCGAGGCTTTCCGCAAGATGATTACTCATATAAGCAAATACATTGAATCCTTGCAGGAGAAGGCGGAATTGGAGAGGAGGCTTCAGGATGAGAAGATGAAGCTTTTAAGCTACGAAAATGCTCTGAAGATCTCGCAGTTGAAGATCCTCCAGGCACAAATAAATCCCCATTTTTTGTTTAATACCTTAAACTGCATTAGCCAGACGGCGTTCAAGGAAAATGCCCGTAATACCGAAAGCCTCATAAGGGCGGTTGCCGGCATTCTAAGGTACAGCCTGAGCATGATGGATCGAAATGCCACATTGGAAGAGGAGCTTAATGTTGTAAAACAGTACATGTATATCCAGAAGATAAGGTATGAGGATAGGTTTGAGTTCAACTTAAGGGTGGATATCGATCCCAAAAAGGTTGTAGTTCCCGCTATGACCCTGCAGCCCTTTGTAGAAAATGCGTTTATACACGGTATAGAACCCAAAGAAGAAGGTGGGGTTATAAATATCGAAATAACCGAGCAAGGGGATTTATGTACGATACTTATAGAAGACACGGGCTGCGGCATGGATGAGGATATGCTGAAAGAAATTATGTCGGATAGCCCCGAACTGCGGCCGATGGGACATACTACTGGATTGGGTATAAGGAGCGTCGTCCAAAGGCTTAAGCTGATGTACGGCCGCGATGATATTTTCTCAATTGAAAGCCAAAAGGGATTTGGCACCAGGGTATACCTCAAATTTCCTGTAAAGGAGTAGAGCAAGCCATGATAAGATTTTTAATTGCCGATGATGAAAAGTACGTCCGGGATTCCATACGAGAAGTGATACAAGCTGCTTTCGCAGGAAAGGAAGAGCAGTTTGAAATCGGAGAGGCGCGGAACGGAAGGGAAGCTATAGAAGTGGCTGAAGGGCTAAGGCCGGATATCGCCATCGTCGATATAAAAATGCCGGGCATTGACGGATTGAAGGCCATACAGGAGATCAGGAATTTTTTACCCTACTGTTATTTTATGGTCCTTACAGCATACGACTATTTTGACTATGCCGTTGAGGCGGTGAGGAATAACGTCAGGGAATATATTTTAAAGCCGTTTGATCGTGATGAGCTGCAAAGCAAAATCATGGAAGCCGTTGAGCGCGTGCGGATGGAAAAAGAAAAGCGCAAGAGGGAGATTGAGTACCAGGAAAAGATATACAATTTAATTCCTGCAATGGAAAACGAGCTCAGCTATTCCATCGTCAATGATATGATTGAAGTCATCGATGTTGAAATGTATATGGATTATCTGAACATGTATTTTAAAAACTCGTTTTGCATGGTGGTCAAGCTTAAGGGAAGAAATGATAACGGAAACGATTATTTATCTGAAGGTTTGAAGGTGCAGATTGGCGAGCACATAAATCTTTTCTTGAATCAACGTTATAGGGCCATAGGGAGCTACCGGTTTACCGAGGATTTGGTTTATTTCGTTGAGGTGCCATCTTCCAGCAATACGGAGGAGGCCAAACTGAGTGCCATGAACCTGGCTTTGGATGTTAAAGGTGCGGTGAAGCGATTTTTTGGCTTATCGGTAAGGATTGGCCTGGGAAGGTGTTATAATGACGTACAACTGATGCACGAGTCATACCAGGAAGCCTGCAAGGCTCTGGAATATTCTACCGAAAATGTAAGCATTATTCATTATGAAGACGTGGAGAACCTGATAGAAAAGGATGGGCAATTTCTGGAAGACAGGTTTAAAGATGATTACGGGGAAAAATTTGCTCTCTTTAAAGCGGTGGAGCAATATATTGCAGATAACTTAAAGGAGGATATCAATCTTAAGGACACCGCAGCCAAATTCAATTTAAGCCCTTATTATTTCAGCCGCACCTTTAAAAAGGTGTTTGGGTATGGTTTCTCAGATTATTTAAACCTGGTCAGGATAAACAAGGCCAAGGAGCTGCTAAGAGATGATTCCCTCAGCGTCAAGGAGATCGGCTATTTAGTAGGGTACAATGATCCTAATTATTTTAGCAAGGTGTTCAAGAAATATGAAGGGGTGACTCCTACCGAATACAGGGAAAAATTGCGCTAAAGATGGTAGGGCAATAAAGTGAAGACCGGTAAAATGTTGCATTTAAAATGAGCATGTTTTTAAAGCAAGTGGGCACCTCATTACGTTGAGCATCAGTATAAACAATTGTATAATGGGCATGGCTGATAAATCCTTAATTTTAATGAAGGGAGAGCTCAGAATGAAGAAATTTATCGTTCTTCTTTTAGCGGCAGCTATCATGTTGAGCATTGTTGCATGTGGCTCGTCAACTTCATCCAATCCTTCATCCGGTTCTTCGGACGATAAGAAGGATATCAAGATCGGCGTTGCCATGCCCACTCAGTCTTTGCAGAGGTGGAATCAGGACGGTGCCAACTTGAAAGCTCAGCTTGAGGCTAAGGGATACAAAGTTGACCTTCAATATGCAAACAACGATGTAAATACGCAGATACAGCAGATCGAGAACATGATCCTTAAGGGAAGCAAGATTCTGGTAATTGCCTCTATCGATGGTTCGGCTCTTACCGATGTGCTCAAAAAAGCGGCTGAAAATGGTATAAAGGTCATTGCCTATGATCGCCTTATCATGCAGTCGGAGCATGTTGATTATTATGCCACGTTCGACAATTACAAGGTGGGCGTCATTCAGGGGCAGTATATCGAAGAGAAGCTGGGGCTGAAGGAAGGAAAGGGGCCGTACAATATAGAGATATTTGGCGGTGCACCCGATGACAATAACGCCACGTTCTTCTACAACGGTGCTATGAGCGTGCTTAAGCCCTATATCGACAACGGTCAGCTGGTTGTGGCAAGCGGGCAGACCGATTTCGTAACGGTGGCCATTCCCAGCTGGGATTCTGCCAAAGCGCAGGCCAGGATGGACAACCTGATCACGGCCTATTATGCTGATGGGACCAAGCTGGATGCTATATTGTCCCCCAACGATAGTTTGGCAATAGGTATTGTTGCTTCTCTCAAGAGCAACGGGTACGGCACGGCCGATAAGCCCTATCCGATTCTGACCGGGCAGGATTGCGATAAGCCAAACGTAATAGCCATGATTAACGGGCAGCAGTCGATGTCCGTGTTTAAGGACACAAGGGTACTTGCTTCTAAAGTGGTTGAAATGGTTGAAGCTCTGGTAGAAGGTAAAGAGGTACCCGTAAATGATACCGAGACTTATGATAACGGAGTGAAGGTCGTTCCTTCATACCTGTGCGAGCCCGTATATGTAGATGTCAGCAACTATAAAGAGATGCTTATCGATAGCGGTTACTACACTGAAGCTGATTTGCAACAATAAAATGATGGGATAAAGATAAGTCGGTTGGATAAAATACTTACAAGCCGAACAGCTGATAACTGTTCGGCTTGTAAGTATGATGGCGTTGATATAACGGTGTTTAGGGGTTGATAGAGTGGCGGAATACATTCTGGAAATGAGGGAGATAACAAAGGTTTTCCCAGGGGTAAAAGCGCTGGAAAACGTTAACCTCAAAGTCAGAAAAGGCGAGATCCACGCTCTTGTAGGTGAAAATGGGGCGGGTAAGTCTACCTTAATGAATATATTGAGCGGCGTTTACCCCTATGGGACCTATGGCGGAAGCATTTTGTTTGAAGGTAGGGAATGCGAATTTAAAGGCATAAAGGACAGCGAAAGGGCGGGTATAGCCATTATCCATCAGGAGCTGGCGCTGGTGCCTTCTCTTTCCATAGGGGAAAATATATTTTTGGGTAACGAGCGGGCGAAAAAGTGGTTTATTGATTGGAACCAGACCAATGTGCAGGCCGTCAAGCTCATGAAGAAAGTTGGGCTTAAGGAGAATCCCCTTACCCTGGTAAAGGATATAGGGGTTGGCAAGCAGCAGCTGGTAGAAATCGCAAAGGCGCTGGCCAAGAATGTGAAGCTGCTCATTTTAGACGAGCCCACGGCGGCTTTGAATGAAGAGGATTCGGAGAACCTCTTAAAGCTCCTGCTGGAACTTAAGAAAGAGGGAATTACTTCTATATTGATTTCCCACAAGTTAAATGAGGTGCTGGAGGTGGCCGATTCCATAACAATCCTCAGGGATGGCCGCGTAGTTGAAACCATTAGCAAGCATAAAGATGATGTAAGCGAGGACAGGATTATCAAAGGAATGGTGGGGCGCGAGCTCACCAATCGTTTCCCCGAAAGGGTGCCAAAGATCGGCGAGGTCATTTTTGAAGTAAAAAACTGGACCGTATATCATCCTTTGATAGAGGGCAAAAAAGTGATAAAAGACGTGAGCATCGAGGTGAGAAGGGGAGAAATTGTAGGGATTTACGGCCTTATGGGCTCGGGCAGGACCGAGTTCGCCATGAGCGTGTTCGGAAGATCTTACGGGAAGAACATAAGCGGTAAAATAATAAAGAATGGCAGGGAACTGGTTATAAACAGCGTACGCCAGGCCATAGAAAATGGATTGGCTTATGTCACCGAGGATCGGAAATCGGCCGGGCTGATTTTGATGGATGATATAAAGCGAAACATCTCTCTTGCAAGCCTCGATAGCATAAGCAAAAACATGGTGGTTGATGAAAACAGGGAAATTTATGTCGCAGAGGAGTACCGCAGGAAGCTCAACATTAAATGCAGCAGCGTATTGCAGAGAACGGGCAATTTATCGGGAGGGAATCAGCAAAAGGTGCTGCTCAGCAAATGGATCTTTTCTAGACCCGATATACTGATCCTGGACGAGCCCACCAGAGGCATAGATGTAGGTGCCAAATATGAGATCTATAAGATCATAAACGGCCTTGCCGATGAAGGAAAAGCCGTTATTCTCATATCGTCGGAGCTCCCCGAGATTTTAGGGATGTGCGATCGGGTGTATGTCATGAACGAGGGAAGAATAGTAGGAGAGCTTGGCCGGGAAGAAGCGTCCCAGGAAAGCATAATGAAGTGCATTATGCAGAGCATTAAGGAGGTTGTATAATGCAGCACATCAAGGATATATTTAAAAACAATATTAGGCAGTATGCGATGTTCATTGCCCTCATAGTTATAACGGTGTTTTTCCAGATTCTAACCGAGGGCACTCTGCTATTGCCCATGAATATTACCAATCTGATTTTGCAGAACAGCTACGTGTTAATTCTGGCCATAGGTATGACGCTGTGTATATTGACGGGTGGCAATATCGATCTTTCGGTAGGTTCCGTATGCGCCTTTATCGGCGCCGTTGCTGGAACTCTTATAATAAACATGAAAATGGATGCAGGGTTGGCCATAATTATCTGCCTATTAATAGGTATAGCCATAGGAGTATGGCAGGGGTTTTGGATTGCTTACTTGAGAATACCTGCTTTTATCGTAACCCTTGCTGGAATGTTGCTGTTCAGGGGACTTACCATTGCTATGTTAAAGGGGCTTACGCTATCGCCATTCCCGGAGAAATTTTTGCAGATAAGTGCGGGCTTTGTCCCGGATGTGTTTAAAGGCCTTGGAATCAATTTGAATATTACTGCACTTATAGCTGGTGTTATAATTTCGGTTGTTTATGTGATCTTCGCGTTTAAGAAGAGAGAGGAACAGAGAAGATACGGATTTGAGGTAATGGCAATGCCGCTGTTCATTGCAAAGCTTGTATTGATCCTTGTTGGTATAAACCTGTTTGCCTATTGGCTGGCAGCCTACAAGGGATTGCCCATTATACTGGTATTGATAGGGATTTTGGTATTCGTATATTCGTTTTTTACCACCAGGACCGTGCCCGGGCGCTATATCTACGCAATGGGCGGTAACGAGAAGGCGGCAAAGCTTTCGGGTATAAACACCAACAGGGTGCTGTTTTTCACCTATATAAACATGGCTTTCTTGGCGGCGGTGGCCGGCATCGTGTTTACAGCGCGGTTGAATGCCGCTTCGCCGCAGGCGGGCACGAACTTTGAACTGGATGCGATTGCGGCTTGCTTTATTGGCGGTGCATCGGCATATGGCGGCATAGGCACGGTTGCCGGTTCCATCATAGGCGCGCTGGTTATGGGCGTGCTCAACAACGGGATGTCCATAATAGGGGTAGGCAGCGATATGCAGATGATTATTAAGGGCTTGGTTTTGCTGCTGGCTGTGGCATTTGACGTGCTATCCAAGAACAGGGCAAGGGCGTAATGCTTTAATTTGTAGCTATAATTTGATAGGGAGGGGCGCTGTGCCCCTCCCTATCTATTTTTGCCCACTACGCTACTTCTATAACTACGCTGGTGGCCGGGATGCCCTCGGCTGAGGCGGTAAGCACTATGTTGCCGGCCTCCCCGCTGGCGCGCACAACCACCATAGCACGCCCCTGATAGACCCTGCGCTGATTCCCTACGTACATCTCTTCGCTTACAGGGTTTCCGCTACCTACAGCCAGCACCGATCCAGCTCCGCTGGCGGTGAAATAGATGTTGGTATTAGCGTTGTGTACCACGTTTCCTTCGGCATCTACTACTTCAACGGTTATGTAGGACAGGTCACCGAATTTTGCGTTTAGCCTGCTGCGATCGGGTATTAGGCGGATGGCTGCCGGTTTCCCCGCAGTTTTGAGGACGGTGCGGGAGATTTCGACTCCTTCCTCATTATAACCGACGGCCTCAAGGGTGCCCGGCTCATAGATCACTTCAAATGAAGCCGTGTATCTGTTTGCTTTTCCCGCGGGCTTGCGGCCAAGCGATTTCCCGTTGAGTATGAGCTCTACTTCGCTGTCCATGCTGTACACATCCACTTTGGTTGGTTTACCCTCAAAGCCCGGCCAGGTCCATGACGAGACGACGTCGGGCCATCCCCATGGGGAGATATCGGCTTTCTTGCCGTAGTGTTCCGGCTTATAGACTGCGATATAAGGCGCCTTGGAAATACCCCACACGCAATCGCGGTAATAGGATTGGGGCCTCTTAAACCCGCATATGTCTATATCACCGCAAAAGGCCTGATGCCAAGGATATTGTCCGAGGAAGCTGTTTTCTCCGTTGTACCATACGTGCCCGATGCCGGCTTCGCCCAGGTAATCCAGAGCGGTCCACACGAAATCACCTATTACGTAGGGCAAGTGTTCAATGGTAGTCCATATATCGAAGACTTCCATAGGGAAGGACTCGGTACCGTGGATTATGCGGCCGGGGAATTTTGCGCCATCGCTTTCATAGCGCCTTAGAAGATAATTGTATCCCACCACATCCAATGGCTCTGCAAATTCCTTTGTGACCTCACCCCATATATCGTAGTCTTCGGGCAGGTCTCCCAGTTTTGCCTTAAGTGCTTTGGCTGCCGTGTCGTCCCACAGGCCGCATAGCGCGTTGGTGATGGCCCTCGTGTTGTCCAGGCTGCGTATGAAATCGGCCAGCTTCCTGGCGTACATATAGCCTTCCGAACGCCCATCCCTTTCCATGATCTCGTTGCCCGTTGACCACATGATGATGCTGGGATGGTTTCTATCGCGAAGTACCATGGATGCCATATCCTTTTGCCACCATTCTTCAAAATACACGCTATAGTCGTTGGGGTTTTTGCCCTCGCGCCAGCAGTCAAAGGCTTCGTCGATTACCAGCAGTCCAAGGCGGTCGCATGCATCGAGAAAAGCAGGTGAAGGAGGATTGTGGGCGCAACGCACGGCATTAAATCCGTTGGCCTTTAATAGTTCCACCTTGCGCTCCTCTGCCCTGTCATAAGCCGCTGCTCCGAGCAATCCGCAATCGTGATGTACGCAGCCTCCCTTGAGCTTTATGGGTACGCCGTTGAGGCGAAAACCGTCTTTGGGATCGAAGGAAATGGACCTGATTCCTATCCGCGTTTCTGCGCAGTCAATTACCTCTCCGCCTTTTATGACCTCGCTTTTCAAGGTATAAAGATAGGGATTTTCTATTGACCATAGGGTTGCGGGCGATACGGTGAGTTCCTGTTGCGCTTCCGCCTCATCTTTAGCGGGAACGTTGAGTTCAATTTCATCCATTGCTACTGCATCGCCGCTGGCCGTTAATATCGTGGAGCGGATAGTGACGTTCTGGGGGCTATCGGTGATATTTTCTACTGTAGTCTTTACGCGAACGATTGAGCGTTCGGGGGAGACTTCGGGGGTTGTTGCGTATATGCCCCATGGGGTTATGTGTACGCTTTCGCCTACCAGCAGCCACACGTGGCGATAAATTCCCGAGCCGCTGTACCACCTGGTATTGGGCAGCGCGCTGTTGTTTACGGTGACGCGGATCGTGTTGTCCTGGCCGTATAGCAGATACGGAGTCAAATCGCAGTGGAAACTGGTGTAACCATACGGATGACGGGCCACCAATTGATTGTTTAGATGCACTGTAGCATTCATGTAAACGCCTTCAAATTCAAGAACGACTTTTTTGTTTTTCCACTCAACGGGGGCATAAATGGTTTTTTCGTAAATTCCTATACCACCGGGGAAGAATCCATTGCTGGCACCCGCTAGCGTATGGGGATCTCGCTTCTGAATTATGCTGAAATCATGAGGGAGGTCTACTACGGTGTATTCTGATGGTATGTGCTGAGTGGGCGATGTACTAGTGAGTTTGAATTTCCACTCTCTGTCCAGATTTTGCCTTTTCATGACTTATATCCCTCCTTTGAAATTTTAAAGTTTTTATATTTATTTGTTTCTATACTGTTTTAGATATTCCTGCTATTTTTTACGGACTTGAGTAAACATAGGGAAAATTAATCTAATTGTGGTACCTTGCCCTGGATAGCTTTCCAGCTCTATTCTGGCGTTGTGGTGCATTGCCCCGTGTTTCACTATGGAAAGCCCCAGGCCGGTGCCGCTTGTTCGGTTTGATCTGCTTTTATCGACCCTGTAAAAGCGCTCAAATACCCTGTTCTGATGTTCTTTGGGAATGCCTATTCCCGTATCAGATACGGTCAAAACCACTTCTTTTGCGCTTTGAGAGATGTTAACATCTACTCTACCGTTTTCTTTGTTGTATTTAATGGCGTTATCGCAGAGGTTGTATATCATCTGCTCCAGGATTTCCTCTATGCCCCACACAAATCCGTTTTGGCCCGATACCGAAATGATGACGCTTTTTTCCCTTGCCTGCGGTTCTAACCTGGCACATACCCTTTTCGACAGTTCGAGCAGGTTTACGCGTTTGCGTGGGATGTCAATGTTATCTTCGTCAAGGCGTGAGAGCCTGATGATGTCGTCTATAAGGGCAATGAGGTGGTTGGCCTCGTTGTAAATGCGCTCAGCAAAGCGGGGGATATCTTCGATCTTTACCATACCGTTTTTGATGATTTCGGCATATCCCAATATCGATGTAAGTGGCGTTTTAAGTTCGTGGGACACGTTGGCCGAAAATTCACGGCGTATCTGTTCTGCGGCACGTTTTTCGGTTATGTCAAGAATCAAGACAACGGCTCCCTTTACTCGTCCGTTGACCCACACGGGGTTGGTGGTAAGCCGGTAGTGCCGATCGCCCATTTCGAGTATTTCCTCGCAGTGGTCGCCTTCGAGGGCTTTTTTTACTACAGCCCGTAAAGTCAAATTGCGGCTTAAAGTGAGAAGGTTTTTATGAAGGTAGTTGCTGCTGTCATCGCCTCCAAATATGCGTATGGCGCTTTTGTTGACCGACAGGATATCGGCTTTTTCATTGAGCAATATCAATCCTTCGCTCATGTTTTGAGTGATGGCGTTAAACTCTTCGTGCTTTTCCCGCAAGGCGCGCATTTGATCCTCTATCTGCTTGTTCTGCTGGCCTATGCGCATGAGCAGAGGAGATAATTCATCATAGACATCATTGGACATGGGATTTTGTAGATTCAGTGCATTTATGGGCTCAACTATTTTTTTTGTCTCCCGATTGGCTATAAGTAGGGCAAGTGCAAGAGTGACGGCAATGATGCACAATATATAGGGCACAAAACTCAATATGGCGCTGTAAACGCTGTCCATCACGTTTGCTACCCGCAGCACCATGCCGTTTTTCAGAAGGACAGCGCAATAGAAGGTTTGCTTGCCCAGAGTCCTGGACAGGCGCACTGACTTTCCAATTCCGTTCTTTAAGGCAGCCGATACCTCTGGTCTGTTTCTATGGTTTTCCATGTTTTCTGCTCTTTCGACACTATCAAACAAAACCGTACCATCGTCTGCTATAAGCGTTATGCGATGTGCCTTGGTTGATACGCTGTGCAAAAAAAGGCGTGGGTCTTCAGCGGTTTCAAGGCTGGCCGCAATGTAAGACGCCTCTTTTTCTATTTCACGCTGCATGATATCGAAAATTTGCCGATACATGACGACGAAGGTCAGCATGCTTGAGAGCAAAACGGTTAGTATAGCAAGCAAACACATGCTTAAGAATATTCTCCGCTTCATCTTTGGCCTCCGATTCGATATCCCACTCCCCGCACCGTTTCTATCAATTTGCCCCATTCTCCTAGCTTTTGCCTGAGCGAGCGGATATGAACGTCGACGGTGCGGGTTTCGCCGTCGAAGTCATAACCCCAAACCGCCTCAAGGATTTTATTTCGATTCAAGACGATGCCTTCATTTTCCATAAGATAGCGTAACAGTTCGAATTCCTTATGGGTTAGTTCTAATTTGTTGCCGTTGACGGTCACTTCATATTTATGGGGGTCCAGGGTTATAGGGCCCACCGCTAAGGTCTGCATGGATGTGCTACCTCTGGGTGAAGCGCGGCGTAGTACCGCCTTGATGCGCGAGACCAGCTCCATCATGCCAAACGGCTTTGTGATGTAATCATCGGCTCCGCTGTCAAGGCCAATCACCTTATCGTACTCGGTGCTTTTTGCTGTAATCAAAATGACTGGGATTTCTCTGGTGGCAGGGTCGAATTTCAGCCTTTTTAGAATCTGCAGCCCGTCTTGGTCGGGCAGCATGATGTCCAAGAGCACGAGTTCGGGCTTTTGCGCTGACAGCGCTCCAAAAAACGCTTTGCCGTTTTCAAAGCCCTGGGCTTCAAATCCCACTGCCCGTAGCGTGTATACCACCAGTTCCCTTATGTTATCGTCGTCTTCAACGAAAAAGATCATATCCTTTCTCCACCTTTATGGATCCCCGTTATGGAGTATTCCACCCATTCTGCTACGTTGGTGGCATGGTCGCCTATTCTCTCAAAATATTTGGCAACCATCAGGAGATCGACAGCATATTCTCCGTTTTGCTTGTCCTTGCCTATAATATCTATGATTTCCTTTTTTACCTGATTAAACAGGTCATCCACCACGTCATCATAATCTATGACAGCTCGCACCAGATCCAGGTCCCGTCTCACGTAAGCATCTATGCTGTCGGTTACCATTTTAATGGTTGCTCTGGCCATTTCGTCTATATGCACGGCGTTGTCCACGGAGTGCAGATTCCCAAGTAGGATTATTTCGGATATATCAGCTGCCTGGTCTCCTATGCGCTCCATGTCGGTTATCATCTTGAGGGCAGAGGAGATTTGCCTTAAATCCCTGGCTACAGGGTGCTGATGGAGCAGGAGCTTAAAGCACAAGCTCTCGATGTCTTTCTCCTTCTGATCAATTTCTGCATCGATTCGAATAACTTCCTGAGCCAAAGAGTTATCGTGGTTTATCAGTGCCTTAGCAGCGTTTGCAATTGCGGTTTCGCATAGGGCTCCCATCTCTAATAATTCCTGGTTGAGCAGTTCCAGCTGCTCATCGAATTTTCTTCTCATTATCCGAACCTCCCGGTTATATAGTCCTCCGTGCGCTTATCCTGCGGCATGAAGAACAGCTTTTCGGTATCGTTGTATTCTATTACCTCGCCGTTTAGCATGAAGACCGTTTTGTCCGAGATGCGTGCTGCCTGCTGCATATTGTGGGTGACGATAATTATAGTATAGTTTTTTCTGAGCTCCAGCACAAGGTCCTCTATCTTTGATGTGGAAATTGGGTCCAGTGCCGACGTTGGTTCATCCATTAATAACACCTCGGGCTGTACCGCTAAAGCCCTTGCAATGCACAGCCGCTGCTGCTGACCGCCCGACAGCTCCAGAGCGCTTTTTTTGAGCCTGTCCTTCAATTCGTCCCATATGGCGGCTGCCCGTAGGGATTTTTCGACGATATCGTCCAGCTTCACCTTGGAACGGATTCCGTGTGTGCGCGGGCCAAAAGCGATATTGTCGTATACGCTCATAGGAAAAGAATTGGGCTTTTGAAAGACCATGCCCACCCTTTTGCGCAGCAGGCTTACATCGATGTTGTATATATCTTCTCCGTCAAGCAATATTTTCCCTGTTATTTTACAATTCTCTACCAGGTCGTTCATACGGTTCAGGCATTTGAGCAGGGTTGATTTGCCGCAACCCGAAGGCCCGATAAGAGCGGTGATCTTGTTGGCTTCTATGTCTAGATTGATGTCCTTCAGCGCATGAAAATTTCCGTAGTACAGGTTTAAGTTATTGATCGTGATCTTTCCCATACCCCATTACCCTTTCGTAATCTTTTTGCCATAAAATTTGACAGCCAGTTTATTATCACTACGATGACCAGCAACACGACTGCTGTAGCGTATGCCTGATTTACATACAGCCCTTCGCTCGAGAGGACGTACATATGGACCGACAGGGTGCGGCCCGATGAAAAGAGGTTTTTAGGAATTTCGGCTACCGTGCCTGCGGTGTAGAGGAGGGCTGCTGTCTCTCCTACTATTCTTCCTATGCTGAGGATGATGCCGGATAGAATACCGGGCATAGCGCTGGGGAGAACGATTTTGAAGACGGTACGCAGCTTGGTCGCACCCAAGGCAAAACTCCCTTCGCGGTATGAGTTGGGTACGGCCTTTAAGGCCTCTTCTGTGGTGCGCATGATAACGGGCAGTATCATTATGGCAAGGGTGAAGGCGCCGGCCAGAATGGAGAATCCCCAGCCCATCGCCGTTACAAAGGACAGCAAGCCGAACAAGCCATAGATGATGGAAGGGATGCCAGCCAGGGTTTCGGTCGTCAGCCTTATCATTTCTACCAGCTTGTTTCCACGCTTTGCGTACTCCGCTAGATAAACCGCTGCAAATATACCCAGCGGTACTGCGATGAGGAGGGCCGATACCATGACGATGATTGTATTTATCATGACAGGGGTGAGAGATACGTTTTCGGAGGTATATTCCCATGCAAACAGATTAAGGGTTATGTTTGGTATTCCCTTGACCAGGATATATCCGATGATGAACAGCAGGACGCTTACGGTAATGGCTGTAGCTGATATCACCAGCAACAGTAGTACAAGGGAAAGGGGAGACCTCCTATACATTATCAGCTTGTGGCGTATGTCTTGTGCATCTATCTTAATCATCTATTTACCCTCCTTGTAAGCAGAGAAAATGAGAGATTAATGATGAGTATAAATACGAACAGCACCACTCCGGTGGCGATGAGCGCACCCCTGTGCAGGTCGGCCGCATACCCCATTTCTATTACTATATTGGCGGTGAGGGTCCTGATGCCCTTGAGCAGGCCTGCAGGCATCCTTGCCTGGTTTCCCGCCACCATGATGACCGCCATGGTCTCACCGATTGCCCGGCCGATGGCCAGCACCACGCCCGCCATGATACCCGAGATGGCGGCAGGCAGGGTGATGAAGAACACGCTTTGCTCATGGGTTGCTCCAAGGGCAAGGCCGCCCTGGTAGTAGCTCTCGGGAACGGCGCGTATTGCCGACTCGCTCACGCTGATGATTGTGGGCAGTATCATAATGCCCAGCAAAATAGAAGCCGTCAATATGCTGCTGCCGTCGCCGCCGAAGGTATCGCGCACTAATGGTACCAGTACCACCAGCCCGAAGAAACCGTACACTACCGAAGGGATACCGGTCAGGAGGTCAACGGCAGGCTTTAAAAAACGGTATATATACTTTGGACAAAACTTGGCCAGGTACACTGCCGTCAGTATACCGATTGGAATGCCTATGATTATGGCACCGGCCGTTACGTAGATACTCCCTAAAATCATCGGCAAAATCCCGTAGATGTCATTGGATGGCCTCCATTTTTTGCCTAGAAGGAAATCAAGTGCTCCGATTTCAGCCATGGCTGGTATTCCGTTGGCAAACAGGAATACGCAAATCAAGGCTACCGCCAGGATTGAGGTGCAGGCTGCTATCAAAAATACCATTTGCATGACCTTTTCTTTGTATTTTTTCATCTTCAGCTCACCATCTCTTTAAATTTAAGTCAATATAAAAAAATATTACAGTGATCTAAAAACGACGAACATTATAGCGCGTATCTAATATTAGATTTTCATTCCATTACCTCGGACCACTGGGTTATTTCTCCCGTGAAGATGTCTCTTACCTGTTTACTTGTCATGCCATCCACCGGATTTTGTTTATTGACGATCACCACGATGCCGTCCATTGCAATGGTGATGGGAGTCAAACCGACATCCAGTTCGCTTTCCTTCAGCTCTCTTGATGCCATTCCTATATCGCATATCCCGTCTATAACCGAATTGATGCCGGTGGTTGAGTCGCTCTGCTGAACTTCGATTTGTGCATTGGAATTGATGGCCAGGTAAGCCTCCTTAAGCTTCTCCATAATGGGATAAACGGACGAGGAGCCCGCAATGACGATTTTACCGGAGGGCTTGTCCCCGCTGTAAGCAGGATTATCAGAGACCGGTATATATCCATTTTCTTCAACCACTTTTTGACCATCGCTGCTCATGATAAACTCTACAAAGTCCTGTACCACTTTGCTTATTTCGCCTTTTGTGGCAATGATGAAGGGACGGGCGATTTTGTACTCTCCGCTTTTTACGTTGTCCGCCGTAGGTTCAACCCCGTCGATTTTAAGCGCTTTCACGGTATCGTTTAAAGAACCCAGGGATATATATCCTATGGAGTATTTGTCTCCTGCGACAGATGTCATCATTACCGCTGTGTTGTTCACTATGCGGGCCTCTTCCGTCGTATAGTCGATCTCATTGCCGCTGCTGTCTTTCTGCTGGATGCCAAACAGCTCTACGAAAGCACCCCTGGTACCTGATCCCTCTTCACGAGAGATTACATGAATCTCTCTCGAAACATCAAAATCATCGCTGCTGCTTGAATTTCCATTCTGAATGCCGCATCCTGTTAAAACAGCGAGCATGAGCATTCCACACATGAGAATGATTGCTGTTTTTTTCATGGTTTGAGCTCCTTCCTTTTAAATTTTTGTTGCTTGCTTTCGTAAGACAGTGTAAAATGATAATGTAAACTTAAAGGCAGGCCTATGTAAAATCTGTGTAAAATTTTTTGTGTTTTAAATTGACTTAAAACAGGGTAAATATAAATTTAAGCTTATTGTTGCAGCAGGAAAGAAGGCTTTACTTCCTTGAGGAGTTTGTGGATTGGAACTCGAATGAATTTTAAACTATTTAAAGCGGATGATGGATATGCTTTTATGGATAAAACAAAGTTATAGGAGATGATAAAATGGCGGATTTGAAGTTTAGAGCAAAAGCACATAGTGAAAACCCTACCAAGACGGTGGTGGAGACGAGGGGATTTAAGATTGTCATCGATGAGCCCGAAAGCCTGGGCGGCACCAATGCCGGAGCCAACCCGGTAGAGTATCTGCTGGCCGCTCTTGCCGGATGCATTAATGTGGTAGGCCATGTGGTGGCTAAGGAGATGGGTATCGAGCTTAAGGGGTTACAGATCGACCTGGAGGGCGATTTGAATCCTGCAAGGTTTACGGGCAAGTCTAATGCTGAAAGGGCAGGGTACAAGGAGATCAGGGTCAACATAAAGGTCGATAGTGATGCCGATGCCGAAACGCTGTCGAAGTGGCTTGATGCCGTAGAAGACAGGTGCCCGGTCAGCGATACTTTGTCCAATGGCACGCCGGTAAAGATAAGCCTGGTATGAGAATGGAGTTACTTGCAATCATATGTGCGACCACAAGGATTGTTGAATTACTTATAGCTTCATAAAATATGGTTTATGGCTCTTAAATAGCCATTTTTTACTATAGTCAGTTAATTTACCCATTATTTATTTTTAACGGTAGCGTGATACGTCTATAAGCAATAGTATCCTACCCATCTAACTTCCATTTTGAATAATAGGACAAAGATAAAAAAGGGTATTGACTTAAAAAAGATTTTGTTATAGAATATAACTTGCCGCTAACGAGAAAGGGACATGAAAGGGTGAATGTCGCGGGGTGGAGCAGTCAGGTAGCTCGTCGGGCTCATAACCCGAAGGTCGAGGGTTCAAATCCCTCCCCCGCAACCAATTTTGTTTGAAAAATTAAAAGCGCGCTGGATAGTGTGGCGGCGTAGCTCAGTTGGCTAGAGCATTCGGTTCATACCCGAAGGGTCAGCGGTTCGAATCCGTTCGCCGCCACCATTATTATAGAGGGGTTAAAAATTGACTGCCATGGGCGCATAGCTCAGCTGGGAGAGCACTTGCCTTACAAGCAAGGGGTCATAGGTTCGAGTCCTATTGCGCCCACCAATGTTAAGATCTCCGGTATGTGCCGGAGTTTTTTATTTTTCCAAGATTGCTGTTTAAGCCAGCGTCATGACCCTACAATTGCTTGAATTTGAATTCAGTATTCCGTCCCGCAGGACTGGAAGCTAAATTTTCAATTCAGCGAGGCATTTTGATGATGTTTGTTGTTTAAATAACTATTGTTTTTTGAACAATAGTATGATATACTGTTGCCAGACTATTATTCAATGAATAATAGTTATATGGCTGATAGGAAATCGATGATGGTGGAGGGATATAGGTGAAAAAGAGCGAATTTTTAAGGGAACTCAAGTATAACTTGATGGGAAAGGTCAGCGGTGACGAACTGGAGAATATCATTATGGATTATGATGAAATATTTGAGTCGGGCAAGGCCGAGGGTAAGACGGAAGAAGAGATATCCGATATGCTGGGTTCCCCGGCATTGGTAGCGAAGGCCATTTTGGATGAGTCCCCAAACAATAACGCATCAAAGTTGGCTGATGAAAGCTATCCAGTCGCACCTCTCGGGAAACGGGTTGTGGCTTTCATAATCGACTATATACTGTCATTGGTACCGCTGGTCTTGCTTTCTATTATAGGGGAAATGCCTAGATTTGTGATTTTTTCAGCTCTGCCCATGATGATTTATAATCCAGTAGTACCTCTGCTTTTGATTTTCTTTTTATCCTCTCAATCCAGCAGTATTTCCTATCCTTCCGATTCAATGATAAACGGAGTTTATACTTATTCTAGTCAAGTGGTAAATATCGTTCTTATATCATTAAGTTTTGTCTTCTTCTGGCTGTACGGTACGCTGGCCATGATAGCGATGAAGGGCAGGACGATAGGCATGCGCCTGATGGGCATAAAGGTAGTCAAAAAGGACAGGTCAGCTTTAAGACCCATTGATGTAATTATACGCCAGTTTGTAGGGAAGGTCCTGTTGGCGGGCATTACATTTAATATATCCTACATCATATCCTTGCTCTGGGCGGTTTTTTCAAAAACCAACAATACCATTCATGATAAACTGGCAGTGACCATAGTTGTTGATGATGAGTAACAGTAGTAAACGGTAAGCGTTTTTGTATAGGCTGTAGACGGTTAAGTAAGAGGAGCCAGATATTTTGTGAGCAAAGGATTGCAAATAATGCTTTTTGGAAAAGCTCAAATTTGCGTATATGGCAGGCTGAGAAGGCAAGATATCGCGAAGGAGGACATACGAGGATACCATGAATGCGCAGCTTAAAAAAGGCGTACTCGAAATGTGTATCCTTTATCAATTAAGGGATAAAGAGCTGTATGGATACCAAATAATGAGGGCTATAAAGGATGAATTCAGCGATGTTTATGACGGTTCGGTATATGCCATACTCAGGCGGCTAAATGCTGAGGGGTATACTGAGACGTATATAAGGAATTCGCCTAGCGGGCCACCAAGGAAGTACTATCGCATTACTCCGGTCGGCCTTGATTATCTCAACGGGATGATTGCGGAATGGTACAGGCTGGTGGAGGGAGTAAGGAGGCTGGGGATTCATATTTAATAATGTGGTATAATGGTTTTATGGGGAGGGGGATGCAAAAAGGTGTATAGCATAGAGAACGCCGAACGGTTTTTGAGCGCCTTCAACAGGATAGAAAACTTCTTGAGGAAGGAAACGGACAGCAAGCCAGGGGTTTCATTCGTGGAACTCGTCAATAGAGCGGTCAAATTCAACAATGTGGTCGAAAAATATAAGGACGATTTGAAGGAATTTGCACAGCTTCGAAATGCCATAGTGCATCAAACTACGGAACAGCCCATAGCCGTGCCCATAGACGAGGTGGTGCAAAGCATCGAACGCGTAGCCCAGTACCTGTTATCGCCTCCCAAAGTGATACCCGCTTTTCAAAGAAAAGTGTTTATTATGTATGACGATGAATACGTTAAAGACGCGATGATAAACATGTATAAAAAGGGGTATTCTCAAATTCCAATATATAAGAGGGATGGTGAATTTGCGTTTCTGCTTACCACCTACACTATAACCATGTGGCTTGGCGAGTGCATGGACAAAAACATATCCAATCCGGGTGATTATTTGATAAGGGATATAGCCTGTTATGAGAATAAATGCCATAACTACCGCTTTATAGGCTGGCAGGCTACCATGTTTGATGTCCTGGATATCTTTTATCACGCTCAGCGTAAGGGTACCAGGCTGGAAGCTGTGCTCATTACCCACAGCGGTGATGCACAGGATAGGCTTATGGGCATAATTACCGTGTGGGATTTGCCACAAATAAACGAGATACTCAACTTATAAGGCGTGGATACGACAGCTATCCGGTATTAAGCAATATGCCGTCTAACTATATCGGCCTGGAATAGAAGGCGTAATAAGAAATAATGAATAAAGGGTGCCCATTTGAATCATGGCGGGCACCCTCTTTTAACTTATACATCTAAAAAACCAGGGTCATGATCGAATGCGCAGGGCTTTCATTTTTTGCGATTTTCCCATTATAGCGAAGGACGAAAGGAATTTTGTCGTCGGTTCTGTTCATCACTACCAGAATCTTCTGGCCCGATTGGGTCTTAAAAGCCGTGCATTCCAATCTATCGGTAAAGCGGCTAACGCCAATTCGTACGCTTCCCGGCCTGATAAACCTGCTGAAGTGGCCTATGAAGTAATATGATGGCTTGAACTCTACAGTTCCCCTCTTGGTGTCCACCATTATGGGGGCCTCGCAATAGTTATGCGCATGGTTGGGACCGCCCATTTCATCGAGTATCAGGTTCCAGTCGCACCATGCCTCCATATAGTTGTTGAGGTTGCCTATTATATCATGGCCGTATTTTTCTCCATTGGCCCAGGCGCCACGATCCACATGCTGTTCCACACAGCACTCGGTCAATACCAGGGGCTTATCGGGCCATCTGCGCTTTACCGCTTCCAGGGCCTCGAAGTGATCTCCTGAATACCAGTGGAAGGCAACTCCCCATATGTATTTTGCAGCTTCGGGGTCTTCAAAGGCTACCTTTGCCCGCTCGTATATCCGTTCTTTGTTGTGGTCCCATATCATTATCTTTATATGTCCGAGGCCTTCGCGTTCCAGCGTTGGGCCCAAATAGTCCCTGACGAAGTCTTTTTCTTCTTCAGCGGTGTATATGCATGAATCCCAGCGCTGTACGGCTTTGGGTTCGTTTTGCACCGTAACGCCCCAAATCGGGATACCTTCTTGCTCGTATGCTTTTATGAATTTGGCAAAGTGCCTTGCCCATGCATCGCGGTATTGGGGGAGCAGTTTTCCTCCGTGGTTCATCATGCCCGTGTCTTTCATCCAACCGGGAGGGCTCCACGGCGATATTAATAAGAGGAATTTTCCAAACCGTTTAGCGGCCTTTATCATGGGAATTATATATTGCTTGTCCCTTTCAATGTTAAAGCTTTCAAGCTCGATGTCGCCCTCTTTTTCCACACATGCGTAATTTCCAAGGGAAAAATCGCAGGAATTCATATGGGTGCGACAAAAAGTATATCCGTGTCCGCTTTGTTCATCGAAATACGCTTTTAATATCAGGTCCTGCTTGTCTTGAGGAAGTTTTTGGAATGTAACGGCAGCAGCCTCGGTGAATGCGCCCCCAAACCCCATGATTTTCTGATATTCGACGTCGTCATAAACATTGATAACCGGATATTCTACTCCATGGGGGTCATCCTGAAAGCTCAAAGGTGGTTTTTCAGCCAGTCTATCGCCGGTATCCCGAGCGCTTAAAAAGATCCGTATGGTATTTTCCATGATATTACCACCTGCCCTTTCATTTTCTAAAAATTGCTTAATTTGATGTGGTATTTTACAAAAAGTCTTTTAACTCATTAGATTTCTGCTATGCCTTTGTAGGATTGCATATTCTTCTTCCATGGGTTACCACTAATTGTTATTATATATTCTTTTTAATTTTAATACAACTTCCTGTTTTTTATTGTAGGTGGATCGAACTTGATTGATTAATATGTTAGCTGTTTTCGGTTTTAAAATCCACTGTTTATCCGTTCGTCTTTCATGTTGTATGTTCGTCCATTAAATAGTAATATAGAACTGTAAATTTACTTTCAGGAAATTATGTATTTCCATGAGGCCGTCAACGGATAAAAATGAATTGTATGAAAATGTCTGGAATTTTAAGAATCCTTCAATGAGAGATGTGTTAGACTATGAGGAAGAGGCTGATAAGGGCAGTTTTATAGGCGTTTAGTTTTTCTGTTTGCGCTCTTAGCCTTGTTGTAACGAGACTGGCGGAAGGATAAATGATGGGATGTGGGAATTAATTACAATTACTCCATATGAAAACGGACCAAAAATGCTTTTTGAGCAATGGGGTAGTAAACTGCCTAAGGTTTAACGAATTCTTAGCATTTTAAAGCAGGAGGATAAAAACTTCGCGGGTGAAGTGATGGTGTATGGATAAAAGAACCGTCGTAGATATTTTAAATGAGATAGGGCTTTTGCTCGAGCTTAAAGGGGAAAATCCCTTTAAGTCCAGGGCATATTATAATGCGGCCCGCATTATCGAGGTGCTTGATGAGGATTTGGAGGTACTGGTTAAAGAAGGGCGCCTTAAGGATGTAAAGGGCATTGGGGAGGCCCTGACCAAGAAGCTCACCGAGCTTGTGACCACGGGGAAGCTACAGTATTACGAAGAGCTAAAGCACTCCGTACCTCCCGGCCTTATGGAGATGCTTAGGATACCGGGCCTGGGGCCCAAGAAGGTAAGGGTATTGTATGAAAAGCTCGGCATTACCACGGTGGGCGAGCTGGAGTATGCATGCATCGAAAACAGACTGCTAGGGCTTCCGGGGTTCGGTGAAAGAACCCAGAAGAAGATCTTTGAGGGAATTCAGTTTATAAAGCAGTTCAGCGGATACCACCTCTATTTTGAGGCTTACCGGGAAGCGGAAAAGCTCAAGGAATATTTGGAGCATACCGGTTTGGTCATAAGATGCGAAACTGCGGGAAGTTTAAGGCGCAGGAAGGAGATCGTAAAGGACATAGACATTCTGGCTACCTCTCATCACCCCGGGGAGCTGATGGAACGCTTTGCAAATTACGGCGAAATAAAGGACGTGGTGGCCAAAGGCGATACAAAGACCAGCGTCATATTAAATTCTGGTATAAATGCCGATCTAAGGGTGGTAAGGGATGAGGAATTTCCCTATGCCCTCCATCATTTTACCGGCAGCAAAGAGCACAACACCGCCATGCGGCACAGGGCAAAGGCCATGGGCATAAAGATGAATGAGTACGGGCTATTTAAGGGCGATGTTTTGATAAAGTGCGCTTCGGAGGAGGAGATCTTTGAGAAGCTGAGCTTACAATACGTACCACCCGAGCTCAGGGAAAATGCCGGCGAGATTGAAGCCGCTGAAAGAGGAAAAATCCCGGTACTGGTGGAGGAAGGGGATTTAAAGGGGATATTCCATGTGCATACCACCTATAGCGATGGAAGGAGTTCTCTTGTCGATGTGGTTCAAAGAGCCCGAGAGCTGGGGTACAGCTACATAGCCATCACCGACCACAGCAGGTCGGCATTTTATGCCAACGGCCTCAGTGAGGAAAGGCTTCTGGAACAGTGGGAAGAGATAGAAGCTCTAAACGAGAAATATGGCGATATCGCAATACTGAGAGGCATAGAGGTGGATATATTGCCTGACGGCTCTCTAGACTACAGCGATGAAGTATTAGACAAGTTCGATTTGGTAATAACATCGGTCCATTCCCATTTCAAGATGAGCAGGGAAGAGATGACCAGGAGGGTGATAAAAGCAATAGAAAATAAGCATACCCATATTATAGGGCACCTGACAGGCAGGCTTTTGCTGTCGAGGGACGGCTATGATATAGATGTATACCAGGTTATTGAGGCTGCCGGGAAGCATGGGAAGGTGCTTGAGATAAATTCCAGCCCTTACAGGCTGGACCTTGACTGGAGGTACCTAAAATACGCAAGGGACAAAGGTGTGAAGTTTGCCATATGCCCCGATGCGCACAGCACGGAAGGGCTTGAGGATGTAAAATACGGGATTGGGATTGCCAGAAAGGGCTGGCTGGAGGCCAAGGATGTCATAAACACATACGATCTACAGCAGGTTCTACATTTTTTGCGAAAGAAATAGGAGTGAAACATAAAATATGGAAAGGTAAAGACCAGGCGTGTGAATCCTGGTCTTTTATTATTATTTTTATTCCTCCTGCATATTTATGTATTAGTACTTTAATGAAGGGCAGTGCCATAAAGCTCAATAAATGTTTCGAGGGGAGGAATATTAATGACCATTTACGATGTTGCTATTATTCCTTTTATCGTGGGCGTGGTGGAGCTTTTAAAGGAGATCGGGCTTCCTTCCAAATTTGCTGCTATAATATCGGCAGTCATAGGCATAATTATAGGGATAGTGTACCTTTCGCCCGATGATATTAAAAGGGGAGTACTTGTAGGGCTTGCCCTGGGCCTTGCGGCATCCGGGCTGTATTCCGGCACCAAGAGCACCGTGGACGGGCTTAGAAGCCTATTCGTTAGCAGAAGATGAACCATTTTGATTTGGGATTTTGCGTTTCCAGGTTGATAAAATTTTATGAATTGACATCAGACGACAGGCTGTATTAGAATACACATGGGAAAGGCATAAATGGTCAATCATGGTTTGCATTTTTATATGAATTAAATTATATCAGCAAATATTATAGCAGATACTTCAAGTTGCAGACGCTCAGAAGGAATTATATTCATAAAAGAAGCATTAATGAATGATGGTCCAATCTGCAGCAAGGTATTTTTTTGTGCTTGGATAAGGGATGGTAAAAATGTATAATTAAATGGGATTATAAATTTGCAGGAGGGAAATCATGATAAAATATCCTCAAATACCCCATTATCGTATTTTAATCGACCATCTTATTGAATATGCAAAGCTCGGAGGTGAATATGGTGCACAGGGTATAGAAGATGTGCTTCGCAAAGCTGAAGAGGGCATAATAGATGCCATTTCGCAGCTAAAAAAATTGCCAATTGATCAACATCTGGCCGGGTGCGAGCCTGATTCTTTGAGCGAGATCCGCGGCTTGAGGCCCGAAGGGCCGAGAAGGCTGTGGAGAAATTTTCAAAAAGATAAATATCTGGAAAAGTTGGAAGGAGCCCTTCTTGCGAGGATGGCGGGTTGTACTCTCGGGGCTATAGTGGAGGGTTGGTCCATAGAGAGTATGCAGGAATGGGCTAATTTTATTGGAGATGCTTTTCCACCACTTGATTATTGGTCCCAGGCAAAGGATCCTGTACATATCCGGTATGGAAAAAGTCCCAATTATGCATATACGCGAAGTAAAATGTGCGGCGTTCCGGTAGATGATGATATCACCTATACTTTGCTTGGTCTATTAATAGTAGAGGAGTATGGCAAGGATTTTACAACCGAAGATGTGGCAAAGGCATGGGTAAAGTACCTGCCTATGGCGTGTACGGCAGAGGAAATAGCCCTGGAAAACATAAAGAAAGGTATAAGCCCTTATCGTGCTGCCGAGCATGACAATCCTTATTGCCAATGGATAGGGGCTGATATCCGTTCGGACCCGTGGGCGTACATGGCGCCGGGGTATCCCGAGAAAGCTGCAGAAATGGCCTACAGAGATGCCTATCTCAGCCACAGGCGTAACGGGATATATGGGGCCATGTTCTTCAGCGCTGCGCAGGCTGCTGCCTTTGAGGTTGACAACCCGGTGGACGCCATCAAGGTAGGGCTTACCGAAATTCCTGCGGATTGTCTTTTGGCGCAGGCGGTTAGATGGGCCCTTGATGAGGCTAAGAACATAAGGGATTATAGGGATGCACGCCTGGCAGTGGATGAGCGGTTTAAAGGGATGAGTAGCGTTCATACCATAAACAATGCGTGTTTGACAATTTTTGGCCTGATCATCGGGGGGACGGACGTTACTAGGGTGCTTTCGCAGACGGTGGCAATGGGGTTGGATAACGATTGTACTGCCGCTACAGCGGGAAGCATTGTGGGCGCAATAGTCGGTAGAAAGGGGATTCCCGAGCACTGGTATAAACCTTTTAATAATACGATATACACCTACATGAATGGTGCGGAGGTTTTCAGAATAGATGATGTTATAAACAGGTTTGCATTACAAGCTGAAAGGATATTGAAGGATTAATAGAAAGACATAAATTTAATCGGTTCTCTGATTTGCTGTGATAAGATGATTATGAGATGTTAACTAAATTTTTTATTTATTGTATAATATTTCATATATGTAATTTTACATTTTAAAGGATGTGTGGAATAAATGAATGTCAGACTAGGAAATCTACTCCTCAAACATCGCAATCATGAGCCAGGTCAACCGGTGCGTTTGGCTCTGGAACTGGTTGAACCGGGAGACCTGGAAAGCTGCCAGCAAGTTGAACGCGTTACAAAACAGCTTCCAACCGGTATAACTTCAAAGATGTTGTATCAGGATATTATCAGGATAGCGTGGCCTGCTTTTATGGAGTTCATCCTTACGCAGCTAGCTTCCATGGTTGACATGATGATGGTAGGGCAGCTGGGGCCGTGGGCCATTGCCGCTGTTGGATTGACAAATCAGCCCAAGTTTTTGCTTATGACCATGTTTATGGCAATGAACGTTGGAGCTACCGCATTGATTGCCCGGTATAAGGGTGAAGGCAATCAGCAAAAAGCGAACATGGTTTTGCGACAGGCTTTGTTGCTAACTTTTGTGCTGTCGGCTATTTCTTCAATTGTAGGCTTTATATATTCGGAACCTATGATTCGTTTTATGGGGGCAGCCGATGAGCAGACGTTGAACGGCGGTACGGTTTATTTGAAGATTCAAATGGTTGGCTTTGTGGTTTTAGCCCTGACCAGCACTATAACGGCAGCGCTGCGGGGCGTAGGAGATTCAAGGACGGCCATGATCTATAATCTGATTGCCAATGTAGTCAATGTGATATTCAATTATATGATGATATATGGGCATTTTGGATTCCCCAGGATGGAAGTGATTGGTGCGTCTATAGCAACCGTCATAGGGCAGTGCACAGCTTTCGTACTGGCCATGTTTTCCGTACTGCGGGGAAATAGGTATATTAAGCTCAGCTTTAAGGACGATTTTAGGCCAAAATGGGATATAATGAAAAGCATAGTTAATATAGGCATGCCTGCAATGGCCGAACAGCTGGTAATGAGAGCGGGGATGATTGCCTATTCCAAAACCGTTGCCTCCCTGGGGACGGTGGCTTTTGCAACCCATAACGTATGTATGAATATTCAATCCATGTCGTTCATGAATGGTCAAGCCTTTGGAGTATCTGCCACCTCGCTTACGGGACAGAGCCTGGGAAGAAGGCGCCCCGATATGGCTCAGGCCTACAGCAGATATACACGGCGTTTGGGTATGATGACTTCCCTGGTGCTTGCCCTAACATTTATCCTGTTTGGAAGGGAAATAGTAGCGCTGTATACCGATGATGAGGTGGTCATACAGCAGGGGACCCAAATACTCAAGCTGGTGGCTATTATTCAGCCCTTTCAGTCGTCCCAGCTTATTTTGTCCGGCGCTTTAAGGGGTGCAGGCGACACGAGGTCCACCGCAATTATAATATTCATAACTGTTCTGCTGGTGCGCCCGGGGTTGGCCATGTTTACCATTCACGTACTAAACTGGGGACTGATAGGTGCGTGGATCGCTTTGATGGCCGATCAGTTTCTCAGGTCGTTGCTGGTGCTGCTGAGGTTTAATTCGGGTAAATGGAAAACCATAAAGGTATAGCATGAGGGGATTGGTGTATGGAACTGCCGTCGGAGTTGAAAACTGCGATAGAAGATCAACTGGCGCTTATGCCCGTAAAGGATCTTTCGGAGCTTGCAACCAGGCTGTCTGAAGATTACCGCAGCAGTAGGCCTTTGGAGAGGGCGTCCTATATCGGGACCCGCGAAGATGCGTTGGCCTATGCCGCTTTCAGGCTGCCCGCTACATTCGCTGCAGCATATTTTGCCATGGCGCAGGTAAAGGAAAGGCTGCCGGATTTAAACCCCAGGTCGTTTTTGGATGTAGGCGCAGGGCCCGGCACCGCCATGTGGGCGGCTACCATGGTATGGCCGCAGCTGGAGCGCATAACTTGTGTGGAACGGGAACAGCATATGATGGAGATGGGCAAGAAATTGGCAAAATATTCAAACTTGCTTTCTATAAAGCAGGCGCAGTGGATAAAGGCCGATGTAACTTTTGAATTGAGTGTTCCCCCTCATGATGTGGTAATGGCCTCTTATGTGCTCAATGAGTTGCCGCGGAAGGATATAGAGTCATTTGCTTTGAGGTTATGGGAGAGTGCAGCGCAACTCTTGATCTTTATCGAGCCGGGTACGCCGGCCGGTTTTTCATTGATAAGGCGGGTTCGAGAAAGACTGCTACTTCGGGGCGCTAACGTTATAGCGCCCTGTCCCCACAATAATTCCTGCCCCATTGCCGGGGATGATTGGTGCCACTTTTCCCAAAGGCTGGCCCGCAGCAGGTTGCATCGGCAAATCAAAGGGGGTACCCTGTCATATGAAGATGAAAAGTTTTCCTTTGTGTGCCTGTCCCGTACCCCTGGTACTGGCGTAAAAGGTGTAGTGGTGCGTCATCCGCAAATCAGGAAGGGGCATATATATCTCAAACTTTGCACTCCCGAAGGCGTTGAAGATACCGTGGTAACCCGTAAGGATAAGGAAAAATTTAAAGAAGCGCGCAAGTTGGAATGGGGGTCGGTGGTACGTTAATAATTATTGGGTAAAATTGCAGGATATAAGGCATTTATGTTTGGATTGTTAGCGATTGGAGGATAGCCATGTTAAACCAAATGTGCTCTTTAGAAACGTTTAAACCAATAGGAGCGATAAATGGATATAAAAAGATTTGGATAATATGAGCAAAGGGGTCGATTGGTGAAGGGAGAAGGCTATGTATGAAGAATAATTTCAAGGCCTTAGTGATGCATTTGCTCATCATGGTATTTTCTCATATGTTCCTCTTCATTTTTGTTGCTACTGCTCCTAAAATTGGACAATATACCGCCCATATTATTAGCAGGATTTTTATAGGGGTTTCATTTTTATTGGCTTATGTCTTGTCGGGCACGTTGTTGGATACGAATACAAACAAGAAGTATGATTTTTTGGCAGGCGTCCTTGTTGCAGCCATTGGGGCTTCCCTATGGATTTATACAATGACTATAGCAGGAGGAAACCTTTTGACCGCAATACCTGAAGAATTAAGCGAGTATTGGATTTTGACCAATATCTATCATCTCCCATTTGTCTTTGTACGCTTTCTTTTTGGATTGCCCAGTACGCCGTTATCCTCTCTCGTTATGAGCTTTTTGCCTACTGTTCTTATGGGTCTAGGTTTAAAATACAAAAGATTAAGAAGTGCGAATGCCACAGGCAGCCGCTGGCTAAAAGTATAGTTGCGATATTGTTGGCAAAGGTAGTTGAAGATAAATATTTTACTCATGAACAGAGATGATGAGGAAGATAATCTGTTAGACGGGAAGTCCGACCTGTAAGAAGATACAAATTGGCTTAATAAAGAAAGCTTAAGAAGAAATTGACGATTAAATTATTAAGAGGGGAAAAGTACAATTTCAAGAGATAAGGAGGTAAAAACACATGGGTATAAAAATAAGTGTCATTGGTGCTGGCAGCGCAGTGTTTTCATTAAACCTGATAAAAGATATATGCTTGACACCAAGGTTACAGGACAGCACTATAAGCCTTATGGATATCGATGAAGAAAGGTTAAATGGAGTTTACAATTTGTGTAAGCGCTATGCGAAAGAGGTTGGTATCAATCTTAATCTAGAAAAGACCACCAATAGGATAGAATCCCTAAAGGATGCAGATTTTGTTATTAATACTGCATTGGTCGGAGGACATCAGAGGCTTAAGGATGGCTGGCAAATAGCTTTAGATAATGGATATCGCTTTGGTGGAAGCCTCCATATTGTCCATGATGAAGCATTTTGGATTAATTTTTACCAATTGAAGTTGATGGAAGAGATTTTGCTTGACATACTAGATATATGCCCCGATGCATGGTATTTACTAGTGGCTAATCCAGTGATGGCGGGAGTAACATATTTGAAGAGAAAATACAAAGAAGCGAAAATTATTGGGCTTTGCCACGGTTTTGCTGGGATATATTACATTGCAAAAGTACTGGGCCTTGAAAAAGAACATGTCAATTATGAGGTAATTGGCCTAAACCATTTTCTATGGTTAACTAAGTTCCATTACAAGGGAGAAGACGCTTTTCCAATACTTGATAAATGGATTGAAGAAAAGGCAGAAATGTACTGGGAAACATGCCCGGCAAGCGATCCAATGGGGCCCAAGGCTGTTGACCTATACAGAAGGTTTGGCGTATTCCCTATAGGAGATACTGGAAGTCCGGGTGGGGGTTCATGGGGATATTGGTATCATACTGATAAAGAAACCGAACGAATATGGAAGGAGGATCCATATGGATGGTATTATGATGGTTATTTTAAGCATTGCGCTGAGCGTGTAGAAGAAATCAATAAAGTTGTAAGAGATGAATCTTTGAAAGTAACGGACATTTTCCTGCCAGTTCACAGCGGCGAAACTATTATTCCCATCATTGAATCCATTGCCTGCGATATTCCGCGCATATTTACAGTAAATATATTGAATGACGGTAACTATATACCGGGAATTCCTCAGGATTTCCAGGTGGAAGTTCCAGCCTTGGTAAGTAAGAGGGGGGTACAGGGAATAAAAACAAATGGGCTGCCTGCTCCGATTATTGCTTATGCATTGCGTGACAGAGTTGCTCCTGTGGAGATGGAACTAGAAGCGTTTACAAAGGGTAGTCGCGAACTTCTGCTAAGTTTGATCATGATGGATCCATGGACAACATCTGAACATCAAGCTAAAAAACTCTTAGACGATATTCTATCTCTTCCATATCATAGAGAAATGAGAGAACATTACAAGTAAAAAAATGAATTTAAGAAACAAAAACAGGATTATCATGTCAAAATGGTATCAAAGGGGTTACAGGCGAAGTCTTGTGGACATGCACATCGAGGCGTGGAACGATGAGTTTTTATCCCAATTTGATCCGGGGAAGTACGTGGAACTTTTGAAAGAAGCCAATATTCAATCGGCCATGCTTTACATAAATTCCCATGCGAGGTACTGTTATTGGCGACCAAAACGGGTGGCATTTATCAATGCTGCTGGTATCATAATGCCTATTAACCGAATTCGCAGTAATCTGTATCTTATCAGCGGTTGATGGCTGGGATAAGACCGATGCAGATAGGGGTGTCCATCAAATGGACAGAATGATAGAATAAAATGTGAAGGCCGGAAGGGGAGGAGAAAAGGATTATTTATTTGGCATTGACAGCGTTCAAGTCCAGTGCCTCGCATTGCTCCAGCTCTTTGCACATGAGGGCGCGGATATAGCCGCGATCGGTGGATGTGGAATGGATGTAAAATCCCATTCCGTAGTAAAAGCGCACAAGCGAGGTCATCTTTGAAGCGGTATGGAGGGTAAGGACGCACACCCCCAGCTTCCTGGCTTCCTGTTCCACCGCCCTGATGAGGGCTTTTCCCACGCCGCAGTTTTGCACTTGAGGGCGTACGCCAAAACGGCTGATATAGCCCACGTTTCCGGGAGGCAAGACCTCCAGGCGAATGGTGCCAACCGGCTGGCCATCAAGCCAGGCTATGAATATGGTCTTTTTTCGCATCTCTTCCAGGATTATGTGAGGCGTTTCATGAAGCGCCGATACTTTATCCGGAAGCCCCAGTTCCCTTGCATAGCATTCAAATGCCTGCTGAACGATGTCATGTATCGTAAAGACGTCCTGTTCGGAAGCCTTTTTTATTACCAACTCCATTTTATTCGCCTCCATTTTGTGGAATGATCGCTTTACATCTTTCCCATCAGGAGAACCATGATGGCTTTATGCGCGTGCAGACGGTTTTCGGCCTGGTCAAACACTGCCGATTGCGGGCCGCCTATTATATCGTCGGTTACCTCTTCGCCCCGATGGGCGGGCAGGCAGTGCAAAAAGATTGCGTCGCCTTTGGCGTGCGAGAACAGGTCTTTATTGACCTGGTACCGGCTAAAAATCTTTGCGCGGCTTTCAAACTCATGTTCCTGCCCCATGCTGGCCCATACGTCGGTATACACCGCGTCGGCATCCTTTATGGCATCCATGGGATCGTTGGTTATGAGTACCTTTGCACCGGTGGCCTTTGCGTTTTGCTCCGCCATTTTGACTATTTCCTCTTTTGGCTCATAGCCTGCCGGAGAGGCTACGGATATGTGCATCCCAACTTTTGTGCAGCCTATAAGCAAGGAGTGGGCCACGTTGTTTCCATCTCCTATGAAAGCCAGCTTAAGGCCGGCTAAGGTGCCCTTTTTTTCATATATGGTCATGAGATCGGCAAGTATCTGGCAGGGATGTAAGAGGTCGGTAAGCCCGTTTATGACGGGTATGGAGCTGTATTGGGCCAATTCCTCTACGTCCTGCTGTTTAAAAGTCCTTATCATTATCCCATCCAGATAGCGGGACAGCACCCTGGCGGTATCGCTTATGGCCTCTCCGCGACCCAGCTGGATGTCGCTGGCATTTAAGAAAAGGCCGTATCCCCCCAGCTGATAAATGCCCACCTCGAAGGAAACCCTGGTTCGAGTGGAGGACTTGGTAAATATCATGCCCAGGGTTTTGCCCTTAAGATAGGGATGCGGGATGTTTGCTTTGAGCTTTTTTTTCAGATCAAAAGCGGTACTCAATACCTGGTATATTTCATCCTGGCTGTAATCCTGCAGTGTTATAAGGTGTTTTTGCGAGAAAGGCTTTTCCGGCTTATAGTTGTAAAGATCTATCATACAACTTCACCCCTTCTACAATATTTCTCTCGATCAATGCTGCGTGGTTTTTGCAGTGCCGTTTCCCATAGTTTTGCCTGGATCATCTTTTTCGAAAGCGTCATTTTATCGAAATCCTTTATTTTAGGCTTCTTCCGCTATCCGCTTGAATATCCCATCCAGGGTATCTATCAGGCCGTCAATCTCCTGCCGGGTAATCACCAGCGGGGGAAGGAAGCGCAGGGTATTGTGTCCGGCGCAGTTTATGATGTATCCTTGATCAAGGGCTGCATTTACTATTTCCTTACCCGACACTGATGGATCGAGCTCCATGCCCAGCATAAGCCCCTTTCCCCTCACGTCTTTTATGAACGAATACTTATTTTTCAAGCAGGTAAGCCTTTGCTTGAAATGCTGCCCCATTTGGGCGCATCTATCGATCAACCCTTCGTTTAAGAGGGTGGTAATCACGGCTATGGCTGCTGCACAGGCCAGGGGATTTCCCCCAAAGGTTGAGCCGTGGCTGCCGGGTTCAAAGGCCGATGCTACGTTTTCTTTAGCTATTATGGCTCCTATGGGCACGCCGCCGCCTAGTCCCTTTGCCAGGGTGATGATGTCGGGCTGTATGTCAAAATGCTGATATGCAAACAGCTTGCCGGTCCTACCCATGCCGGTTTGAACCTCGTCGAGTATGAGCAGGATGCCCGTTTCCCTGCACAGCTGTTCTACGCCCTTTACATATTCGTGGGTAGCCTCGATAACCCCGCCCTCGCCCTGTATCAACTCCAACATGATGGCGCATGTATTGTCGGTAATGGCATTTTTCACAGCTTTAAGATCATTGAAGGGGACGCTTTTAAAACCCGGCGGCATGGGTATAAAGGGTTTTTGATATTTCTCCTGGCCTGTGGCGGCGAGGGCAGCCAGAGTTCGCCCGTGAAAGGAATTTACAGCGGTTATTATTTCATATTTATTCATGCCCTTGTCCCGGAAATATTTTCTGGCCAGCTTAATAGCCCCTTCATTGGCTTCGGCCCCGCTGTTGGCGAAAAACACCCTGTCGCCGCAGCTGTTTTCTACCAGCAGCTTTGCAGCTTCCGCCTGGGTTTCGATGTAAAATAAGTTTGAGCAGTGGATGAGTTTTTGAGCTTGGGAAACGATGGCCTCCACCAGGGCAGGATGGCCATAGCCCAGTACGTTGACCGCTATTCCAGACACAAAATCGGTGTATGCTTTTCCTTCTTTATCGTATAAGGTGGATTGTTTGCCGTATTCGAACGCCACCGGCAGCCGCTGGCCGAAGGTATTCATGTAGTATTTCTTATCAAGGGCTATTATTCCCTGTATATCCATCTTTTGCCCCCCTTTAAAATGTTATTTATAATTATACGGTATGATGAATAAAAATGCAACAAAAATTTGGGATATTGTTATAATGAAAGATAGTTGAAGGTAAATATTTAACTAGTGAACAGGAATGATAAAGAGAGATAATCTATGAGACGGCAAGCCCTGTGCTATAAAATGATAGAAAAGAAGTGGTTAACACATATACTAATTTTTTTAGCATAGCTTTAATAATCATAATACATAAAAAAAGGATATAGAACAGATAATTGTGCTAAGCTATCTGTCCTATATCCGTTATGCTCGATATTTAAATATACCCGTTGCTTATTAGAACTGCATTTTCTCCTCCAGGTAATCCTCTATCTCGTCTATCTTGATCCTTATCTGCTCCATGGAGTCCCTGTCCCGAACTGTAACGGTGTTATCCTCCAGCGTATCGAAATCCACCGTGATACAGAACGGAGTTCCGATTTCGTCCTGACGCCTGTAGCGCCTACCGATGCTGCCGGTTTCATCGTAGTCCACCATGAACTTCTTAAGCAGTTTAAGGTACAGCTGTTGTGCCGGTTCGCACAGCTTTTTCACAAGCGGCAATACCGCTGCTTTAAATGGAGCAAGAGCCGGGTGCAGCCTTAATACCGTCCTTACATCCCCGTCCTCCAGCTGTTCCTCATCATAGGCGTTGCATAGGAAGGCCAGCATTATACGGTCAACGCCCACCGAAGGCTCTATGCAGTAGGGGATGTATTGCTCGTTAGTGGTAGGATCAAGATAATTGAAGTTTTCGCCCGAGTAGCTTGCATGCTGCTTTAGGTCAAAATCGGTTCTGTTGGCTATGCCCCAGACTTCGCCCCAGCCGAAGGGGAACCGGTATTCAATGTCGGTGGTGGCTGTGCTGTAATGGGATAGCTCCTCGGGAGAGTGATCCCTTAAGCGGATGTCCTCTTCCTTCATTCCCAGGTCGATGAGCCATTTCCTGCAGAAGTCCTTCCAGTATGTAAACCACTCCATGTCCTCTCCGGGTTTACAGAAGAATTCCAGCTCCATCTGTTCAAATTCCCTGGTTCGGAAGATGAAGTTGCCGGGGGTGATCTCGTTGCGGAAGGCTTTGCCTATCTGCCCGATTCCAAATGGGATCTTTTTTCTGGATGTCCTGAGCACGTTCTTGAAGTTGACGAATATGCCCTGGGCTGTTTCGGGCCTTAAATATAGTTCCGATTTTGAATCTTCGGTGACGCCCTGAAAGGTCTTGAACATGAGGTTAAAATACCGTATCGAGGTGAAATTGTGTTTACCGCATTCAGGGCAGGGGATTTGATGTTCTCTTATGTAATCCTCCATCTGCTGATCGCTCCAACCGGCCACCGAGGGGTTGGGCATGCCCTGGGCTACCATATAATCTTCAATAAGCTTGTCAGCGCGAAAGCGGGCCTTACATTCTTTGCAGTCCATCAGCGGGTCGTTGAACCTCTCCAGATGGCCGGAGGCCAGCCATGTACGGGGATTCATGATGATGGCCGTATCGACGCCTACGTTGTAAGGGCTTTCCTGGATGAATTTCTTCCACCATGCTCTTTTGATATTGTTTTTAAGCTCTACTCCCAGAGGGCCGTAGTCCCATGTGTTGGCCAGCCCGCCGTATATCTCAGAGCCGGGATAGATAAAGCCTCTGTTTTTGCATAGGGCTACTATCTTGTCCATCTTATCCTGTGTTGCCACGTTGTGTATACCTCCTCGTAATCGAATTTAGCTTATGCCTGTTTTATGTAATCAATCTGCGTACTTTCATGATTATCAAAATAATATCATACTATGGATACAGTTGCAACAGCTGCGATTTTTTATACGGTCTATGACAAAAAGCTAATATTGAAACTTATCAGCTTTTACCAGCGTCTATAATTTAGAGAACAAAAGGGTTGAGGTGAGGGATATTGAAGAGATCGGTATCTTTAATCCCTTTAGCGGTTGTGCTGGCTTTGACGGTTTTTCTCGATGGATGCGCCTCTGAAACCAGGATATCCTATAACTCTTCCCCGGAGTATACGCTCATTCGTATAGAAGAAAGCAAAAGCGGCCGATCGATATTTGAACTCTATGGCAACGGAACCATACGGGTTAGGAGAAACCCTTTTGAAGATGAAGTGGAGGGCGGCCAGATCGCTCAAAGGCAGGTCAGGCAGATACTAGAGCATGTTATAAACAAGCTTAAGATAGGGGATTTGCAGTCAAGCTATCCGGAGGAATTCATCCCCGGTATCGAGATGTATCCCAATATGGATCTGGTGCTGGAGGTCACCGTGGAAGGATTCGAAAAGAGTATCAGCTTTGCATATAGCAATATATGCAATGAACTCAAGTATTTTCTGGAAGAAGGGCGAATTGACCGTCAAGCCTTTGAAGAGCTCAGCAGGTTGAAGGCCATCGTTGAATACTTGCTGGAATACAAATTTTAAATTTAAGCAAATATCGGCATTGCATCTTATATAGAATTGCAGTACAATATAAAACAAGAATATCTTTGAATATGCACACATTGCAAACATTTTTTTATTTTTTTATGAGAACGTTAGATGAAGGTGGGGAAGAGGGGACAACATGTTGGAGAAGGATTTCGTTGTTGAAAATGAAGTGGGCCTTCATGCCCGGCCTGCTGCAAAGTTTATAAAGGTCGCCAATAGCTATAAATCGGATGTTTTTGTCATAAAGGACGGAAAGATGGGCAACGGAAAAAGCCTTCTGTCGATCCTTGCGCTGGGTATTTACAAGGGTTGTAAATTCAAGGTTCAGGTTGTAGGGCCGGATGAGGCGGAAGCTTTGTGTGGCATTACCAAGCTTATAACCAGTAATTTCGAAGAGTGACCATCGGTTGAGGCAACGCATTTTTGTTCTTCTATAGGGCTTATCCCGCAGGTCAAGGGGGATTTGCCGCCATTTCTTCTTGTACTCGCCAGGCTTATGCTTTTTCGCTCAGTTGAACAATTCTATTTATAAGCCTATAGAAATAGATGCAAGTTTTAACGTTGTGATAATATATTGTGATAATATGATAAGTTACATGGAATTTTATACAATAAAATACATTTTATTCAAGATACATTTTATTAAAATAGTTTTGGCTTGATAGACCTAGAAGGGAAAAAACATACAGATATATTTAAAAAATTTCGCCGCATACTATTAATGATGGCTTTAAAGGAGGTTGATAATACAGATGAACGCCGGAAAATATGCGCAATACGGCGTCTATTGCGATCCCGAAGTTGTTAAAAAGGGGGAAGTGGTCAATTTAACATATGAGGGGATACTTGCCCAGCACGGGGCTGACAGGGTTTTTGCATGCATCGGCTATGGATCCAACAGCAGGTGGTCTGATGTTTCATTCATTGAGATGAGAAAGGTAGGGCCTCAGAAATTTGAAGGCCAGTTTGCCGTAACCAGCAAGGGTAACCTCAACGTGGCTTTTAAAGACTCGGCCGACCACTGGGATAACAATAACGGACAAAACTATGTGTTCGCATCCAAGTAGCATGTTTTATTAGCTTTTCCAAGGCCTGTGAAGTATAGTTTTTCGCAGGCCTTTTTGTTTTGTCCGTTTTTGGAGGATAAACGGTGGTCGTTTAAAGTATAAAACCGGAAAATTGGGGAACCATTGAAAGAGAAAAATACCATAATACAGCAAAAGGGGTTTTGATTGGCATGAAGGTTGATGAGATGTTGAGGCAGTATACAAGGGAAGGAAACAAAAAGCTGGATAAGCAGTACAGCGGCACGCGCCAGGCAATTATGGATCTGGCCAGGGATAAGATGAGGGAGTTCATGAGGACGGCAGACATTGGCCTGGATAAGGAGAGCATGGAATTATTGGTACTCATCATCGCGGGGAGTATGATGCAGAGCTTTTCGCTCGGGTATGGAATAGGAAAGCTGGAAGGAAAGACCGATAAGCAGATCTACCTGTAGGGCTAATAAAAACGAGGCTAAGGCGTATGGACTTTACATCAAATGATGAGTATAATAAAAATATGATTTAAAATTGAAATGTTTGCACGATGTTGACGGGGTAGAGAGCCGTAAGTCGAAAATCCAAGATAATTGTTTTATCGAATCAATGGAAATTTGAATACGGGTTGGGGGAATTTTTAAATATCATGGCTGAATCGGCTTTAAAATTAAAAAAAGAGCTCAGCGGTATTATTTACATAATAGTTACATCGGTGCTGTTGCTGGTTGTGCTTGTCTGGTGCGATCAATTTTTTTACAGGATCTTTTCGTCCAATTTTTTTTTAACCTGGCACATTTTTTTAGAATTATCCAGCATTGTGATGTCGTTTGCCGTATTTGCAGTTACCTTTTACACCTTTGAGGAATCAAATCGTTTAAGGTCAGTGGTGATTGCCTGTACCTTTTTGGCGGTATCGCTGCTTGACTTGTTCCATACCCTTTCCTATAAGGGAATGCCGGTGTTTTTAACTGAATCTTCGGTCGAGAAGGCCACCGCTTTTTGGATACTGGGACGCCTTACCATGTCATGCGGTATGCTGGCTTCTAGCCTGGTGCCCTGGGACAGAAAAGTGAAGAGCCGCGAGGAATTATGGGTATTAGCCACTATAGCGGGTTCAATCTTTTTGCTCTTGGTGGTGACCTATCGCATTGATCATTTACCCCGGCTGTTTATCGAGGGGAAAGGATTAACACCCCTTAAGGTATACCTGGAATATTTGACGATTTTCATCCAGCTGGCAACGGCCGTTGTGTTTTTTGCGGCCTATATAAGGGGAGGTTATAAGGATAAGGGGTATGTGCTCATCGTAAAAGGGCTGGTGTTTAGCATTTTTAGCGGCATGGTCTTTACGCAATATACCGATGTGTACGATACGTATAATTTTTTGGGACATGTTTACAAGATCATAGCATATTATCTTTTGTTCAGGGCCCTGTTCGTGCAAAACGTGCAAAAGCCGTACCAGGAGCTGAGAGCCGCTGAAGGCAAGCTGAGCGTTTATGTTAACAACCTGGAGCAGCTGGTGGATCAAAGGACGGCTGAAATCACCGCAGCCAATCAGAACCTGATGAAAAACCTGGAGTACGCCCGGAATATTTTGCTGGCCCTTTTGCCCAGTACCTTCCCCAATGTGAAGGGCATGAAATTTGCTGCCAGGTACATGCCTTGCGAAAAGGTGGGCGGCGATTTCTACAATATTTTCAGGCTGGATGACGAAAGGATAGGCATTCTCATAGGGGATGTGGCGGGACACGGCGTATCGGCTGCCATGATCAACGTGTTTATAAATCAAAACATAAATTTTAAAAAGGAATATGATGACGGACGCCAGAAGGTGTTTACCCCCAGGGGCGTACTGATGAATTGCTACCATACCTATAACGAAATGCCTTTCCCCGATGAAGTATATGTGGTGATGCTGTACGGCATTTATAACGTCGTCAGCCGAAAGTTTACCTATGCATCGGCAGGCATGAACACCAATCCGCTTATCATCAGAGCCGATGGCCGGGTTGAGGTTTTACAGGCGGATGGGTTTCCCATCTGTAAATTTGCTCCCCATTTTAAGCCGTCTTATAACAGCACGACGGTGTACCTGGAGCCGGGGGATAGCCTTGTGTTCTATACCGATGGGCTGATAGAGATTGACCCAACACAGCCCGAGCTCTTCTCGCAGGATAAACTGGTGGAATTTGTAAAGGGGATGAAGGGGGCTTCAGCACAGGAAATATGCGATGAGCTCATCGACGCATACCATGCCCTTTTGGGAGATAAGAATATGCTGGATGACGTCACGGTTTTGGTTGTAAAGGTGTGCGAAGATGGTGTATAATCTTCCAGTAGACCCACAGCTGAGCGAAAGAATGCACTGCCTTAAGTGAAAGCGGTGGAGGTGAAGCTGGTGGAAAGCAGGATCGGGGTAGTTGGGATTGTAGTGGATAACCCTAAAGAGCTGGGTCAGCAGGTCAACGACTATATAAGGGAGTATTCTCATATCATCGTGGGCAGAATGGGTATTCCTTATCGTGAAAGGGGTATTTCCGTTATTGCCCTCATAGTGGAGGGCACAACGGACGATATCGGGGCGTTTACGGGAAAACTTGGCAATTTAAAAGGGGTTACGGTAAAAAGCGCTTTAACCCCTAAGAAATTTTGTGATTGATGGGAAGTGGTTATCATGAATAAAGCGGTTGACTTCATAAGCAGGACGGCCATCTTGCTGGCTGTGACGGTGCTGCTTCAGTCCTTGAGGCTGTTTTTGCCCGTTCCGAGCCTGGTCGATCAGTATGTGATCGGGTCGCTGGTAAATCTTTGCTTGATCGTTGCAGCAGTGCTGATAGGCATTGAAGGAGGGCTCATAGTTGCCATTTTGACGCCGGTTATAGCCTTCCTGCAAAATGCTCTTCCAAATCCCGTTATGGTGCCATTTGTGGCGCTGGGCAATGCTACCATTGTCGTCCTGGTAGCCGTTCTGTACAGAAAGAATAAATACGCGGCTTTGGCTGCAGGGGCTTTGTGCAAATTCCTGGTTTTGTATGTAACGGTAGTTCATGTGGCCATACCGCTATTTATGCCTAACACCCCGCTGCCGGCAAAAGAGCTGATGACCTTGAAGTTTAGCTGGCCTCAGCTTATTACCGCCTCAATAGGAGGTATGCTGGCTTTATTGGTACTTCCTGCGCTGGAAAGGGCTTTGAAGCGTCGCTGAAAATGCCAAAAGGAAAGGGCCTCAAAACGAAGGCCCTTTTTCTATTGCGTTTTATCATCGGAAGGCTGCATCAAAAGCTGCATGAGCCGGATGAGCATTTCCAGGGACTGGTTTTTCTCCCCGTTTGATACGTCTTGTTGTGTATCGTCTCGAGCTGTCTCTTTTTGTTCCCGGTATTCGTTTTCATTCCCATATTGATTGGCTGTATCCATCGCCAAATCCTTTTTTTCTGCATTGCGCTGGTTCTTTGCGGAATCATCTTCTTTTGCGCTGACTTTTGTTTCCCTGTTTTTCAGCATTTCGTCTAAATCCATTATCTGGGCAACTTGAATGATCTTTTGAAGCCTCTCCAGTTTGGAGTGCTGCTCATCGGGTATGATGGGTTTTATCACCTTTATGATTTCGCCCAGGTCTTCTATGGGGCTGGGCTTACGGTTGCCGGCTATTTTCAGATTGTTTCTGTATATTTTTATGTTGTTTGAGAGCTTTTCCATGGACTCGTGGATCTGTATGGCTCTATCGATAAAGGGACGGCTGTTCTCGGGCATATAGTCTCTTAGCGCCTTGACTATTCCAAAGCTCCTATTTTCGTTTTCCAAGCCCAGAACGGGTATTTGTTGCATGCGCTGAGCCTGGTAGCTTCCTTCACGGATCCCATTGAGTATTTGGATGGCTTCCAGTATTCCTATAATGGTATATATTCCCTCCTGCTCAGGCACGTCCAGGTACGGGCTTACTGCCATAAGCATGTTTATGGTTTCGGGATTATACACTGCCTGGCTGATGGAACTCCGCAGTTTGTTGATGGAAAACGCGTTATTATTGCTGCTATGTATTTCTGAAGCCAGTATCTTGATCATGATGAAGATAAAAAACAGGGGCAGCGGGTTTACGGGGTGCGTCAGGAAACCGTATATTTTTCTAGGTGCGGCTGGCGGTTCTCCTGCAGATGAATCCATTGCTGCGGATGTTGATGGGTTGGACCCGGTGGGTAGCTGTTCCTGTGAGGGCTGGCTGTATGGCTGCCTCATCTTACGGGCCATTTGTATTGAGGGGACCGGCGTTAAATGGTATTTGCTCTCCATAGAATTCCTCCTTGCTTTCCATACCGTTTTATACCGCAGATGTCAATACCAGGAATATAAAAAAGAAAAACAGGTGATTTATTTCAAAATGTACATCCCATATGAGCGTTAGCGTCATGAAAAAAAATAGCACGTTAGCACCTTTGAAGCTGCCCTTGAACGCCTCGTGAGACATAGATCGTTCACCAACCTCCATGCTTTTCTCTACTCATAATATGCTGGTTTCTATAAATTGTGCATTGGCCTCAAGTAGCAATATTGGAACTTTTGAATAATTATGTATTAGAACGATATTAATGCTTCAGAGGTGATGTTTGGATGAATATGGGGAACCAGGATATGAAAAAATTGCTCCAGATGGTTCAAAACATGCAGGGGAAGTCGGAAAGCGAGCTGATACGTGAGATGGCCGCTATGATCAAATCGGGTAAGGGAGGTATTACCCGCGAGAAAGCTGTGGGCATGATAAGAGCCATTATGCCCGTGCTGGAGCCCCAGCAGAGGAGAAAGCTGGAGCGATTGCTCAGGGAACTGCAAAGCCTCTAGGCAGGAAAAATCGTGCCGGTTCCCCTTAACAACTTGCAGAAGGTATACATAACATATACCAGATGCAAGTGAAAGGGGGAGAAGGCTTTGAATTTATTGCTGGGAATGCTGCTGTTTCCTTTTTTGGATAAGAAGAGTAAGATCGAAGGGAAGGTTGATCCCAGGCTCATCAAAAAGGTTCAGACCTTAAGCACAGACGGTAGGGTGTCAGCCATTATATTTTCCAATGAAGAGCAGGATCCTATTTGCAGACAATGCTTACAGAAGATGGGAATAAATATAGTGTATGAGCTTCCTTTAATCAATGCTTATGCGGTTGAAATTCCCCGGCCCATGCTGGAAAAGATTGCGGAAGAAGAATCGGTAAGATATGTTTCCGATGACGTAGATATAAATTCGCTTTTAAACATAGCCATGGAAGAAGTGGGGGCCAGGGATGTCAACCTGAAGGGATATACAGGGAAAAATATAGGAATTGCTGTCCTGGATACCGGCGTTTATCCGCACCCCGATTTGATAAGGCCAAGAAACCGGATTATCGCTTTTAAGGATTTTGTCAATGACAGAAAGAGCGCTTACGACGATAACGGGCACGGTACCTTCGTTGCGGGGGTAGCGGCCGGGAACGGCTATTCATCGGGGGGGAAGTATGCAGGGGTAGCACCCAATGCCAACATAGTTGCGGTAAAAGTTATGAACCGGGATGGAGAGGGCAGCGCTTCAAGAATAGTTGCCGGTATGCAATGGGTGGCAGACCACTGGAAGGAGTATAATATAAAGGTAGTGTGTTTGTCGCTTGGCTCCAAACCTTCTGGAGTTATGAAGAATGATCCCCTTGTGGCAGCTGTCAACAAGCTATGGAAACAGGGTATTTTTGTGACGGCTGCGGCGGGCAACTCGGGCCCGAAAAAAGGGACCATCACCACTCCGGGTATAAGCCCCAATATCATGACGGTAGGAGCGGTAGATGATAGGCGAACGGTTGATATAAGCGACGATGTTGTTGCTGAGTTTTCAAGTCGCGGCCCAGCTCATGGCAATATACCAAAGCCCGACGTGGTGGCGCCCGGCGTAAATGTAGTATCCTTAAACACCGACCGTAACTACACCGGAGGGCCAAGGCTTTATTCATTGGAGAAGGCGTACACTACCATGTCCGGGACGTCAGTGGCAGCGCCTATAGTAGCCGGTATTGCAGCTCTTATCTTTGAAGCATATCCCGAATATACGCCCGATGAGGTAAAATCGCTGATCATGAAATATGCCAGGAGCATAGATAGAAACATATACGCCCAGGGTAGAGGCCTGGTAGATGTCAGAAGCATAATCGGTCAATAAATAGGGGACCCCTTGCAGGGCATTGACTTGCAGGGGTTTTTCCTTTTAGCGCTATTTTAGGAGGCTGAGCTGCTCAAGAGCTCTTATGCACTCTGCGACCTGGTCCATGGTATTGAAAATGCCGGGGCTGAAGCGGACGGTTCCCTGTTTTAAGGTGCCTATGGTCTGATGGGCTAGGGGAGCGCAGTGAAGGGCACTTCGAGTTGCGATGTCGTACCTTTCGTCCAACAAGGTGGCAATATACGTGGAGTCAAAATCCTTTATATTTATTGATATGACCCCTATTCGTTCATCCATGGTAGGGGGACCGTATACCTTTATGCCGGGAATAGAGGATACGGCTTCTAAAAAGAACTTTTCCAGCCTGTTGGTATAGGCAAAAAGATTATTTTGGCCTTGCTGCAGTATAAAGCTGATTCCCGCTCCAAGCCCGGCAATGCCGGGAGTATTTTGCGTCCCTGACTCATACCGGTCGGGGATGAATTCCGGCTGATAGAGGTTTTCCGATTGGCTTCCCGTACCTCCTTCCTTTAGGGGTTTTAGCTTTACGTGGGGAGCTATATAGAGTACGCCGGTTCCCTGGGGACCGAGCAGCCCTTTATGCCCGGGCATGGCCATCATGTCCACGGGCAGCTTTGAAAGGTCGATGGGGATTACACCGGCGGTCTGCGCCGCATCCACCAGGTAGAGTATACCGTATTCCCTTGCTATTTTGCCTATTTGGTCTATGGGTACCAGGGTTCCCGTCACGTTGGAGGCATGGGTGGTGACAATGAGTCGCGTATTGGGCTGGATGGCCTTTCTTATGTCGTCGGGATCGACGCGCCCCTGGCTGTCGGCCTTTACATAGGTAGTTTTTATGTCATGATTTTCCAGCTCTTTAAGCGGGCGAACTACCGAGTTGTGCTCCATGGTGGTGGTGATGATGTGGTCGCCAGGCTCTATGCATCCTTTGATGGCCAGGTTCAGGCTTTCGGTGGCATTCAGGGTAAATATCATTTGAAATGGATTGTCAACCGAAAATAGCTTACACAGCAGCTCGCGGGTATGCAGCAGTATTTTCCCCGCTTGCGTAGCCATCTTATGCCCCGAACGGCCGGGGTTGGCCCCGTATCTCTTCATGCAGTCCACAACGGCTCTATAGACTGATTCTGGCTTTGGCCATGAAGTGGCCGCGTTGTCCATGTATATCACCATTAAGTCCCCCTTTAAAATTCCTTATATTACCGGTGTTAAACATGTTCATCGGGGAGTGTGGGGTTCATATGGTTAACAGGCTTATTGCCGGGAATTAAACCAATTTTAGAGTTAGCCTATGATTTTTCTCAATAAGCCCACCCTCAAGTTTTTTTCCAGCAGGGCTTTTATTTCCTCAAATTCTTCCATAAAGATCTCCCATTGCCGCCTGCTTTCTATGGAACGCCTTCGCAGGGAATCGATTTCCCTCATGATGGCCTGGTGTTCTGCCTGGATTTCCTCACCTTTTTTCATCCAGGAATTCAAGAGGACATCAAGCTGGTAAATGTAATACGTGCTATCCTTTTCGGGCTGGCTTTTGCCGAGAAGAGCTTGAAACTTCGTTCTCAGCCCGTTGACCTTGTTCAGCTCCTGTATCAACGACAGTACGTGATTTATCGTATTGCCAAGCTGCTGATCAGCGGGCAATTGCTCCGCTTTTTCATGGGAATCAAGGTGCTGTTGCATTGCATTGTCCGTTTTTATAGGGGGTTCTTTCGTTTCGGTTTCTGGCTCCTGCGCGTTTGACAGCGGCATACTTTGACTGTTATCCGCCATATGGTCTTCGGTATCTAAAACTGCATCATAGTTTGCGGGATTTGTACCATTTGAAGGCGTGCTTTGAGGAACATGTTCGATGCCAGCCGGTTCTGAATGCGCCATTTCATTACTGGAAGTTGGCGGCGTTTGGCCTGCGGCCCCCATTTGGCCTTCTTCCGGTAGGTTGTTTGGCACGTTTTGAGGTGCTGCTAAAGGAAAATCGGTGTCGTCCTGTATTAAAGCCGAAGAAAGCCCATCTTCCTGCTGTGGCGTTTCTGGCTGTTCGGGGTTCGATTGGCCTACGGGCGGTCTGGCGGGTAGATCCTCTATTTTTACAGTAGGCATTGCTTTGAAGGGGTCATTTATTTTTCCTAAAATAGGGATTTCCAGGCCGTCATCAAGTTTTGCAAACGTTCGATGCATTTTACAGCGGGACTGATCTTCTGGATGGTTGCTGGAATATCTTATACAGTGACAATTATCGATATGCGACCATCCCAGGGGCTTTGGCTGGTCCCAGGTTATCCCATCGTCTGGAGATGAGCAGCAATATATGTCGCCGTTCTGATACCATATACACCATAGCTGATTATCAGCCCATAGCAGCTGGGGGTCCGAACAGTTTGATTCCCCGGCGGATAAAAGCGCGTCCTTTTCCGTACTGGTTTTAAAGTACGGGCGCAGGGGCCGGTTCCGGTACATAACCTGCAGGTTGGAATTTCTTATTGTAGTCCATGCAAGATGGAGCTTGCTGTTCTTAACCAGGATGCCGGGCATGTTGCAGTCGCCCAGGTTGCGGCTCAAGTTTTCGGGCATGCTCCAACGGTTACGGGTACCATCGAAATGGCAGTAAAATAGTCTGTGCTGGTTACGGTACAGGCTGCGGTAAACCATGTGAATGCTTTTTTGGTCATGGTCCAGGTAAAAGGGGCTGGTCTGTTTTCCGTCTGTATACCTGGTTATCTCGCTTTTGATCCAGTCGTTACCGTTGCTGTAGCAGTGGTAAAGGGTCCAAACGCCGGAAGGGGGAATGGTACCCACGGCAAAAATGACGTGGACCTGCCGGTTGAGGGGGATGATGGTAGGAAACTGCACTATGTACGATGAGGTATCGTATTGATGGATGAGCTGTTTATTCCACTCGCTTCCATTATACTCCATGTATACTATCTCTCCGCTGTGGTCCTGATATACTAGATGCAGGTGATCATGGCAATCGATGGAGACCGAGAAGCTGTCGCAGGCGCTTGCCACAAGATCTACCTCGTTTTTCCAAATCCCGTTCTTTTTCATGCAGCGCAGGTATATGCCCTTCCCATTTTGAGAGAAAAAGTGCCATATGTCGCCATTATTAAACCGTACTATATGATCGTTGCGGTGATATAGTTTCACTTTTGCCACCTCCTATCCGTACATGCATTGATTTTTTCATTAATGAACCCCGTAGGACATGTAAGTTCAGTAAATTATATGCACCCCATGGGAATTTTATTGCAGGGATTTTAATGCGTCTTATAACTCCTATCAATTTTTTTGTGGAAAACATAAGGCGAATTGTCTAAAAAATATGGTAAAATAGGTTTGGTAGAAAAATAGCGGCTACCATGTAGCAAATGGGGAACAACGGAGTCTAGCATAAAACATAGGTAATGCATAGGGGGGAATAATATGCGGGAACCTGATTTTACAAACCTGTTGAAGGTTCTACGGCGTGAAGTTCCAGACAGGCCTACGCTTTTTGAGTTTTTCCTCAACCAGCCTCTTTATGAAAAGCTTACAGGCCAGTCCATGGCTGCGGTGCACCATCCGCTGGATCGGCTCAGAATCGTCATCAGGGCTTTTAAAAATGCCGGGTACGATTATGCCACAATTCACGGTTCGGACTTCTCTTTCCCGTGTGGAGAGGTTAGGCAGCTTAAGACACGTTCTCTGAACGAGGGGGGTGTAATCAAAAATCGCAAAGACTTCGAAAATTATAAATGGCCCGATCCGGACTCGTTTGATTATTCCAGGCTGGAAGAGCTGAGAGCCGATTTGCCCGATGGCATGAAGCTAATCGTCTATGGACCGGGCGGGGTGCTGGAGAATGTCATTCAGCTGGTTGGATATGACTCGCTTTGCTATATGATCTATGAGGATCCTGACCTGGTACAGGATATTTTCGATGCCGTGGGTTCAAGGTTGGTTCGCTATTATGAGATCTGTGCAGCCTACGATACGGTAGGCGCTCTGATTTCCAATGACGATTGGGGCTTTAAAACCCAGACCATGCTTTCGCCTCAGCATATGCGTAAATATGTGTTCCCATGGCATAAGAGGATAGTGGAAACCATTCATAGGTTCGGGAAACCTGCCATCCTCCATTCCTGTGGCAACCTTGAGGAGGTTATGGGGGACATCATTGAAGATATGGGCTACGATGCCAAACATTCCTATGAGGATGCCATCATGCCGGTGGAGGAGGCATATGAACGCTGGGGTGGGAGAATAGCCGTCCTCGGCGGTATCGATGTGGATTTTGTGTGCAGGGCTTCCATCGATGAGATTAAGCAGCGCTGCAGGGCTATGTTGGAAAGGACCAAAGACAGAGGTGGCTACGCCCTAGGAACGGGCAACAGCATTCCGGAGTATGTACCGGAGGAAAAGTACTTCACCATGATATCGGTGGCTCTGGAAGGTTAAACCTGTCCGGACGGGGTGTTCATCTATAATTATTAGGCTCTATAAAAAAATTCCAATAGTTTACAAGGATTTACATAGGAAGGGGAGTATTGTGAATAGTTTGGAGCTATTTAAGGCAACGGTGGAGCATATTCCACATGATGAATTTCTTTTTTTCTTCAGCTGCACGCCGGATTTGGAAAGGCGCCTTCGCCAGCACCTGGGCTTAAAACCGCACGATAGCCTTGTAGAATACTTTGACATGCCCCGCGTTACATCAGTGGCCTTAAGGCCACCGGAAGGCTATAAAAAGCCAGATTTCTCCAGGTACTTTGAGGATATGGATATCCCGCCCAATGCGTTTATCAACGAGTTTGGGGTGCTGGAGGTACCAGGAAGCCTGTATCATTTTACCAGATATGTCAGCCCCTTGAGAAATGCAAAAACCCTTAGTGAAGTGGAGGATTTCCCTTATCCCAATGTAGATGGTTGGACGGATTCCCATATGGCAGAACAGGTTAGGCTGGCTCATGAAAACAATCAACCTGCTGTTTGCTGGATCGGGCATATCTATGAAGTTGCCTGGCAGATCCGGGGATACGAGCAGTTTCTTATGGATATGCCCCTCAATCCCGAGATATGCGAATTCATACTGGAAAGGATCTGTGAGCGCAACGTGAAGATCGCTCAGGCTGCCGCAAGGGCCGGGGTAGATTGGCTGACCATAGGTGATGATGTGGCCAATGAAAGGACGCTTATGTTTTCGATTGAGCACTGGAGAAGGTTTTTAAAGCCCAGATGGGCAAAAGTCATAAAAGCTGCAAAGGACATAAAGCCCGATATACAGGTGGATTATCACAGCGATGGAAATATCATTGATATTATACCCGAATTGATTGAGATTGGAATTACCATTTTGAATCCCATTCAGCCCGAGTGCATGGATCCCCTTGAGGTAAAGCGGAAATACGGGAAACACCTGGTCCTGAAAGGCACGGTTGGAACCCAGAGCACCATGCCTTTTGGAACGCCGGATGAAGTGAAAAAGGTGGTAAGGGAACGAAAGCGGACCCTGGGATATGACGGAGCTTTAATCCTGGAGCCCACACATGTGCTGGAACCCGACGTCCCCGTAGAGAATGTCATAGCATTTGTGGAGGCCTGTAAGGAAAGAGTTTAATCGGTTAAAGCTGTCCCAGAAAGCCGATTAAGCCATTTTTGAGAGTTTTAGGTAAAGTTGCAAATAAGGGTGTTGAAAGTAAATACTGGCTGGTTGTTAAATTAGAATAAGAGAAAAATAATCCCCGCCTTAAAAGGCGGGGATTATTTTACGGTTATAATTACAATATTCAAACTTCGCAGTTAAATATTGACTGCTAGACCTTGAAAAATCAATAATT